>Ga0265301_10001050_pt1 | contig 37613 bp, 25 predicted proteins | sample AusTroGonzalo_MG_2_FD_193488 | JGI IMG/M metagenome (GOLD analysis project Ga0265301, IMG submission 193488) | Bovine rumen microbial communities from tropical cattle in Woodstock, Queensland, Australia - Gonzalo_04 | ecosystem: Host-associated > Mammals > Digestive system > Stomach > Rumen ...
CAGATAAGCTGGGTCGATGCCGTCCTCTTCGGAGCCCATCATCACGCAGAGCGGGCCTGTGAGGTCGGCCTTCCAAAGGCTGTCGTGCGCCTTCTCGGTGAAACCCACCACACGCAGACCGCTAGCCTTCAGGAAGTCGATAGCGTCTTTCATATTGTCCACACGACACACGTTGATGAGTGAGAGTGCTCCAGCCGAAGTCTTCATGGCGTCGCCGTTGATGAGGGCTGAGCCTTTGGCGGGTATCACAATCGCATCTACTCCGGCAGCATAAGCCGTTCGGGCGATAGCGCCGAAGTTGCGCACATCGGTCACACGGTCGAGCATCAGGATAAAGGGGTCGCGTCCTTCCTCGAAGACGGCGGAAACCACATGCTCCAAAGGCTGGTATTCAATCGGGCAGATAAAAGCCACCACCCCTTGATGGTTCTTGCGCGTCAATCGGTTCATCTTCTCAATAGGCACAAACTGCACAGGGACGCCCTTCGAGCGGCAAGCGTTAGCAATCTCCGAAATCTCGGGCGAGCGCGTGCCACCTTGTATATATACCTTCTCAATCTCCTTTTGCGAGCGGATGAGTTCCAAGACGGGATGAATCCCAAACACCATATTGTTTCTGTAGTTTTCTTCCATAGGTTCAAATTTGGCGCAAAAATAGGAATAATGTTGAATCGTTGATTGTGGAATTGTTGAATTGTTTAATTTTGCATCATCAAAACTTCAAAGTCATGAGAACAAAACTGATTATTGCACTCGCCCTTCTCTTTTCAGGATGGCAACTGAATGCACAGAACAAGAATCCCGAACCCGTTGCAGGCAAAACGGTAACCAAGGAATACATCACCCAGAACCTCGTCTACCCCGAAGCCGACCTACAACAAGGCAACAGCGGCAAAGTGGTGATAGGCATGAACGTCAACAAGGAAGGCTATGCCACCGACTATACTGTGAAGTCCACTTTCAGCGAGGCGGCATCGCCCATGGCCCTGAAGATGGTGAAAACCATCCTATGGACACCTGCCCTGCATGCTGGCATCCCTACCGAATGCGAGCACCAATACACGGTGGAGTTCAACGCCAAGAGTTACAAGCGCTACTGGAAGCACCACGAGCGTCCCAACCTGCCACTTACCCTCGAAGCCGACGATTCCAACAAGGTATACGAGGACTTCCACCATCTTGAGCAATTGGCTCGTCCCTATTTTGCTGACGGCGGCAACATCGGGACCTATATCGCCCATAACCTGAAGTTCCCTCCCGAGGCCAAAGAGCGTGAGATTCAAGGCACCGTGCGCCTGAGTTTCGTGGTGGAGACTGACGGCAGCGTATCAAACATCGTCATTATCAACTCGGTAGGCGGCGGCTGCGACAACGAGGCTGTACGCCTCATCCAGGAAACCCATTGGCTCCCAGCCGAGAAAGACGGGAAATACGTCCGTAGCCTCAACATGCAGGACATCACCTTCAACATCGGCAATCGCAACTTCCAAGACGGAAACAGCTATTAACAATCATTAAATCAATCTAATATGAAAAAACTATTACTATCAGTTCTGGCTATTTCAATGGCCATCATCAGTTTTGCACAAGACGAGCAGCCACAAGGCTGGACTCACAAAGGCAACTTCGGACTCAATTTCGGACAAAGTTCCTACACCAACTGGTCAGCAGGTGGCCAAAGTTCACTGAATGGACAGGCGATTTTCAACTACGAACTCCATTACATAAAAGGTAACTTCAAATGGGACAACACCTTGAATACCGCATTAGGATACAGCTTTTTCGACTTCAAAAAGAAACCCATAAAGACCGATGACAAGATTGAGTTCACCTCGCTGGCAGGCATCAAGGCCACAGAGCATCTCAACTACAGCGCCGAACTGGCTTTCCGTTCACAGTTTGCATACGGTTTCAAATATGATGAAGACTCCACAAACTACATCTCCAAATTCTTAGCCCCCGCCTACATCACCTTAGGTGTCGGTATGGAATGGGCACCCAGCAAGTATTTCTCGCTGTATTTCTCGCCCGTCACGGGTCGTGTGACCATTGTAAATGACGACCGTTTGGCTGAAGAAGGGGCTTTCGGCGTGAACGACTTGGACAAAAACGACACCGTCGTTCATACCAACTTTGCCAAAGTCCGTTACGAATTTGGTGCCCGCGCCGTTGCCAAATTCCAATACCCAATTGCCAAAAACATCGACTTCAACACAAAACTCGAGCTCTTCTCCAACTACCTCAACCACCCCGAGCGTGTCGACGTCGACTGGCAGAATATGCTCGTGCTGAAGGTAAACGATTGGCTTAACTGCAACCTCGCCACGCATCTTATCTACGACTATGACATCCCGTTCTACGATGAGGCTGGCGAAAGAATTGAAGGCTCGAAGGTACAGTTCAAGGAAGTGTTGGCCATTGGATTCATGATTAACCTGAAATGAAAAAGGTAGGTATCCTGTCGGACACACATTGCACCCTTATTCCCCAACTCTTCGATTTCTTTAAGGACGTCGACGAGTTGTGGCACGCAGGTGATATAGGCAATATCGAGACGGCTGAGGCTCTGGCTGCCTTCAAGCCGCTGCGGGCCGTACACGGCAACGTGGACAACCACATCGTCAGGATGCAATACCCCGAGGACCTCTTTTTCCACGTCGAGGATGTGGATGTCTTCATGACCCATATCGGAGGCTATCCGGGCCACTATATGTCTGAGGTGAAGTATCTCTTAAAGGAGAAAAAGCCCGATCTTTTCATTTGCGGACACTCGCATATATTAAAGGTAATCTACGACAAACAACTCAACCTGCTCCACATCAATCCGGGAGCGGCAGGCAACTCGGGCTTTCACAAGCAAATCACTTTCATCCGTATGGTCATTGACGGTAAGACCTTCAAGGATACGGAAATCTTCCAGCTCGACAGGAACCGACTCTACTGAAACGAGAAAGCCGACCCCGTAATGGAGTCGGCTTTCTTTTTTCTTCCAATTTATTCCTCAACGGATGCGGTCGGTTGAACGCACTTTCTTGATGTCTTTCCTCAGTCCCGAAGTCGCCGCAATCACCATCACCAAAGAGACCAAGGGCAGGAAAGCGCCCACCTTGAAGGTCGGAGTGGCGCCAATAGGATTACCCACCACGCGGATGTAATAGGCAAAGACTACTGCAATCCAAGCCACGATGACGACGATGTCGATACGCGCTATCTTATGCAGCTTGACAAACTGCGACAGCTTCACGGCACGAAACAGGCCCATAGCGAGATAACCGCTCAGGAGAATCGCCGTAACAGCCAGAATCAGTACCGGAAGGCTGAAGGTCTTGGGATAAGGCTCAGCCCCACCAGGGATGCCCGACTCGACTCCAAACACGTTGAAATTCAAAATATTTGTCTCACCATAATACGATGCGAGAGGCAAGAAAAACAACAAGGCAAACAAAAGTGCCGAGAGGAAAAAGAAGATGGATTGTAATCTTTGTGACATATTGACAAATGTTTTTATTCGGCTGCAAAGGTACAACTTTAGGCAAAAACAAGACCATCTGATGAAAATTTTTCCGATTCTGCTTGCGAGGAAAGGTTTTTTGTGTACTTTTGCCGCACTTTTGTGTGCGTCATCGACCAGACGCTTCCATAAAAGCATCCCATTGAATAATATTGAACAACAGACTTATATTCCATTTGGAATCATTACATCAACCGATTTATGTACACTATTTTTGAACTGAACGAGAAGTCGTTGGACGACCTCAAACTCATTGCCACCGAGATGGGCATTGACGACGAAAAGAAAAACAGAACCGAACTGATTTACGCCATCATCGACCACGAAGTGGACCATCCCGCCATCAAGAATGCCCCGAAAGCCAGCAAGAAAAAGCAGAAAGCACAGAAGAGCGAGAAGGCCAAACAACCTGCCGAGCCCGCTAAAGCTGCAATGCCAGCTGAGCCTGCCAAACCTGCTGCAAAGCCCGAGCCTGTGACGCAGCCTGAAGCACCCGTCCAGCCTGAGCCTAAGAAGGCAATGAGCAACGAGCCCCAAGGCAAACGGGGTCGCCGTCCACGAATCAACCATAATGCAGATTCCAACCAGATAGAACCTAAGGCAGATGCCCAGGGAAAAGCAGAGCCCGAAAACAAAGCCCAGGAAGAGCCCATCATTGAACAGCCTGCACAGGCACCTGCCGAAAGCCAAGAGCAAGGCCGCAAGCAAAAACGCAAACGCCTGAAAGAGACTATGGCTGCTGCCACAGAGCCTATCACTGAACCCACAGAGAAGCAGGAGCCCGTCGCCCAGACTATGGAGCCTGTTGAAAACGTTGAGTCCAAGCCTGAAAACACTCAGGAGGAGCCCCATTCCAACCGTGATCAGCAACAGCAGCAACACCAACAACAGCAGCAAATGCGCGAACGCCAGGAGAAGCAGGCCAACCGCGATGAGGTGCTGGCCAGATTTGACGGCAACGTGCAAGCTGAGGGTGTGCTTGAAATCATGCCCGAGGGCTTCGGCTACCTCCGCTCGTCAGACTACAACTACCTGCCCTCCCCTGACGACGTTTATGTCTCGCAGTCGCAGATTAAACTGATGGGCCTCAAGACGGGTGACACCGTTCTGGGCCTCATCCGTCCTCCCAAGTCCAACGAGAAATTCTTCCCGCTCGTCAAGACCCTGCTCATCAACGGCAGACGTCCCGAGGAAGTGCGTGACCGTATCCCCTTCGATTACCTCACTCCCTTGTTCCCCAACGAGAAATTCAACATCACAGGTCACAAGGGTGCCACCATCTCGACCCGTATCATGGACCTCTTCGCCCCCATCGGCAAGGGTCAACGTGGCTTGATTGTGGCTCAGCCCAAGACCGGTAAGACTGTCTTGCTGAAAGAGGTGGCCAACGCCATCGCCGCCAACCACCCCGAGGTATACCTTATTATATTGCTCATCGACGAGCGTCCCGAGGAAGTCACCGATATGCAGCGCAGCGTGAATGCCGAGGTGATTGCCTCCACCTTCGACGAACCGGCCTCGAAGCATGTGCAGATTGCCAACATCGTCCTCGAGAAGGCCAAGCGCCTCACCGAATGCGGCCACGATGTGGTGATTCTGCTCGACTCCATCACCCGTCTCGCTCGTGCCTACAACACCGTCTCGCCCGCTTCGGGTAAGGTGCTTACCGGTGGTGTGGAAGCCAATGCCCTGCAGAAGCCTAAGCGTTTCTTTGGTGCTGCACGTAACATCGAGAAAGGCGGCTCGCTGACCATCCTGGCTACCGCCCTCATCGACACAGGCTCTCGTATGGACGAGGTCATCTTCGAAGAGTTTAAGGGTACTGGTAATATGGAGCTGCAACTCGACCGTCGTCTGTCCAACAAGCGCATCTTCCCGTCCATCGACATCGTGGCCTCGGGTACCCGCCGCGACGACCTGCTGGTCGATGAGCGCACCTTGGCACGTGTGTGGGCTTTGCGCAACCACTTTGCCGATATGACGCCTTTGGAGGCTATGGAGTTCCTGAAAGACAGAATCGCCAAGACCGTCAACAACGAGGAGTTCCTGATGTCGTTGGACAAATAAGTTTCTGATTCAAGCGCATTATGAGACGCACCTTATTCATACTCATCGCGTTGCTTTTGGTGGGTCAGGCTTGCCGCAAGCTCAACCCCATCAGCACAGATCCGAGCATGAAACTCGAGTTCTCGGCAGACACCGTCGTATTCGACACGGTGTTCACCACCTTGGGCTCGGCCACACACCAATTAAGAGTCTACAACCGCAACAGCGACGATTTGATTATCAGCTCGATGAGGCTCGTGGGCGGCAAAACTTCCCCCTTCCGAATCAACTTTGACGGCGACAACGACATTGAGTTCTACGACAAAGTGATTCCAGGCAACGACAGCCTCTTCACTTTCCTACGGGTCACCATCGACCCCAACGACCTCAATACGCCTTTCGTCGTGGAAGACGAGCTGGAGTTTGTCACCAACGGCAACACACAGACCATCAAACTGATTGCATGGGGACAGAATGCCACCTATATCCTTGCCGACAAGATGGTGTACATCGGAGGCGTACCCTATCCTTACCACATCGTTGCTGACAGCCTCGAAACCACAGTCTGGACTGCCGAGCGTCCCTATGTCATTTATGGATGGGCTCTCATCAACTCCTACGGCACCTTGCGTATTGAGGAAGGCACCCGCGTCTATTGCCATCAGGACGGCGGCATCTTCTCTTGGAGCGACGGACAACTTATCATCAACGGTAGTGCCGAGAATCCTGTCGTTATACAGGGCGACCGCTTGGAACCCTATTACCGGGACACCCCAGGACAATGGGGACAAATCCTTATGCTGGACGGACGAGCTGGTGCCGACCATCGCATCAGTCACGCCATCATCCGCAACGGAACGATAGGACTCAACTGCCAATCGTCGCTGAAGGTGACCGAATGCGCCTTACGCGTCGACAACACCATCATCGAAAACCAGAGTGGCTACGGGCTGTTCTCCATCCTCTATCCCGTGGAAGCGAAGAATTTCACGATAGCCAACTGCGGTACGGCCAATGTATGGGCTTTCGGCGGCGACTACCGTTTCGTACACGGCACCGTGGCCAACTATTGGGATGCATCGGAGCACAAGGACAACATCGCCATGAAGCTCATCAACTATTCTCTTGACGCCGCTACGGAGCAGCCGTTCTATTACCCCTTCCACATGGAAGCCACCAATTGCATCTTCTACGGAGCCCAAGACGACGAGTTCCTCACCCAGTTCGGTCCTGATGCCGACTCAAGTTTCGTCTTCGACCATTGCCTGTTGAAGTCGAAGAAGTTCAACGGCTCAACTACTGGCTTCAGCCACTGCCTCTTCAACCTCGACCCCTATTTCGCCAACTATCGTAGAAATGACCTGCATATCGACAGCGTCGCCTCACCTGTCATCGGAATGGGAAATCCATTGTTGGGCAGCGAGTTGCCGTTCGACTTAGACGGCGTTTCCCGCAGCGGACGCATCGATATAGGAGCCTATCAGTTCATCCAAAGATAATAAAGAAAACCGCCTTGCCTCAGCAAAGCGGTTTTTCTTTTTACCGTTTAGTCCTTTCGGTTATCGCGTCAATACGACCTTCAAGGTTTGGCTGCCTGCATCGGAAGTGGCCTTAATGAAATAAACACCAGTTCCCAAAGTGTTCAGGTAACGTTCCAACGAGGAATGGTTCAACCCATTGAAGTTATAGGTGTACAGTTGACGGCCCATGAAGTCATATACATTGACTTCGGCCTGATGTCCGCCCTTCAAAGCCACATGCACATCGCCATTTGAAGGGTTAGGATAAACGTTGATAATCTCTTCAGCTTGCAAGGGTTGTTCCGCCACATGAAGCATCTCAAGCGCATTACCGAGGTCGGGGATACCATAGCCATAATACACATCAGGATTGGTGGCACGGTCGCCGCTCTCACGGACGATGTCGCAAATCTCCTGAACCGAGGCATAAGGATAGGCCTGACGGAGGCAAGCCACAGCGCCAGCCATCACAGGGTTGGAGAAAGAAGTGCCGCTGCCGTTGTAGTAATCGCCGTACGCATCGGCAACGTAAGTCTCCTGACCCATAGCCATCACATCGGGTTTGATACGTCCATCGTAAGTCGGACCCACTGAGCTGAAATAAGCACGGGTGCGGCTACGGTCGACAGCACCGATGGAGAGAATGTGTTCAGCATCGGCAGGGATGCCAAGCGTGCATTCACCATTCCAACTGTCGCCATTATTACCTGCGGAATTCAGGCAAATTATACCGCGAGAGGCTGCAATTTCAGCGCCAACGGACATCGGAGCGGTCTTGCCGTCGAAGTGCTCGAAAGGATGATCCCACTGGCCCATATCAAAATCAACATAGCCAAGCGAGGTGGAGCAGACATCCGCGCCGAGACTGTCGGCCAATTCCGCACCACTCACCCAGTTGTATTCTTCAACGATGTTTTCAGTATAGCCGTCTTCGGTATGGAACAGATAATATGATGCCTTGGGAGCCGTTCCCACAAAGGTATTGGGAACGTAGGCGGCCATCGTGCTGAGGCAGGAGGTGCCGTGCGAGCTTTGTGAATAGACCGAGGTAGAGCCATACACGAAATCGCGCACACCCAGCAGACGGCCCTCTTCGCGCATATTATCGAAGCAGGGGTGCGAGTCGGCGCCGATGAAACCGCCGTCCAAAACAGCAATCACCACACCCTCGCCTTGATAACCGCTGTCGTGCAGGGCCATACCGTTGATTTGGTTGATTTGGGTTGCTCCTCCGCCATAATAGCCCTTCGAGACGCTTTGATGCTCTGAGGCTTTCATCTCATTGGCCAGCCAGAGTTCTTTCATTTCCTGTGCCTTCAGGTTGTTGGGGCAGTTGCGTACCGTCTCAACAAATTCAAGGGCATTGATGGCCTCCAACACGGAGGATTGAGTCGTGTAAATCGAGACACCGTTGAGCCACTTTGAGGGATTGAGCAGTTGTGCGCCGCAATCGGCTACAGCCTGGAGATACTGCGGATTAACAGGGAGGTCGTATTCGTCGATGCCAATACCTTGGTTGGCACGGCGTTGCAAAGCCCTCGGGCTCAGAAACGCCTCAGGGTTGTCGATGGAATAGGGCGAGTCGTTCTTGTCGGTAAACTGCACCCAGTAGATGTTGGTGGCAATTTGCCCTTGAGCAAACAGAGTTGCCGCCAAAAAGAGAAGTAAAATTGATATTTTTCTCATTGTATTAAAGTATTAAAACGGACAAAAATAGGTATAATTTCCCAAACTGTACTGAAAAATCAGGCTAAATTCCTAATTTTGCCGCAAAATTCAAAGATATGCGCATCGACATCATCGCTGTTTTCCCCGAAATGTTCGAGGGACCCTTCACAGAAAGCATCATCAAACGGGCCGTCAACAAAGGCATTGTGGAGATTGGGTTGCACAACCTACGCGACTACACTACCGACAAGCACCACAAGGTGGACGACTACTCGTTTGCCGCCGGTGCGGGAATGGTGATGATGATTGAGCCTGTCGACAACTGCATCAGCCACTTGAAAAGCCAGCGTGACTATGACGAGGTCATCTACATGAGTCCCGATGGCGAGCTGTTAGACCAGCCCCTGTGCAACCAGCTCTCGATGAAACAAAACCTCATCATCCTCTGTGGACACTATAAAGGCATCGACGAGCGCATCCGCGAGCATCTGGTCACCAAGGAAATCAGTATAGGCAACTATGTGCTTTCGGGTGGCGAGTTGGGTGCCGCCGTACTGGTTGACAGCCTTGTGCGCCTCATCCCAGGTGCTTTGGGCGACGAGACTTCGGCCCTCTCCGACTCGTTTCAAGACGGATTGGTGTCGCCACCCGTCTACACCCGCCCAAGAAACTACAAAGGATGGGAGGTTCCTGAGGTGTTACTCTCAGGTAACGACAAGCTAATCAGCGAGTGGCGACTTGAAAAAGCTATCGAACGCACCAAGGAACGTCGACCTGAAATGTACGAAATTTTCAAAAAAAGCTGAGATTCTTCTCTACATATTGAAATTATTCGTATCTTTGCACCCACTTTTTGAAGAAAAATATACAAAAATACATATACAATGAGCAAAAACGCATCAATCCAATTCATTGAGGATCAAATCGTTGTAAAAGACTTTGAATCCTTCAAGGCAGGTGATACCATCACTGTCACCTACAAAATCGTCGAAGGTCAGAAGGAGCGCCTTCAGAAGTTCCAGGGTATTGTGCTGAAGCGCAGTGGCCAAGGCAAGACCGGTACTTTCACCATCCGTAAAATCTCCAACAACATCGGTGTGGAGCGTTGCTTCCCGATTGCTTCTCCCATGATTGAGAACATCGAGGTCAACAAGCGCGGTGCAGTCCGCAAGTCGCGCATCTACTATCTGCGCGGTCTTCGTGGTAAGAAAGCCAAGATCAAGGAAGCCAAGAAGTGATTCTTCATTCCTCGACTGGAAGACAAAGAAAGCCCCGAGATTTCGGGGCTTTTTTTTGTCCTCCTCTTCACTCCTCAACGCAGATTTATGCAACGCTGTATTCCTCCAACCATGATGGTGAACTCGCCTTCCTCAAAGTGCCAGCCTTGGTCGGCTGAGTAGACCGACAAGTCATGCGGTAGGAGATAGTAATACAATTCAATGGTTTCGCCTTTATTGATATGTACCCTTTGGAAACGCTTGAGCAGTTTGGAGGCAGGGGCAACACTCGCCACTTCGTCGCGAACATAGAGTTGGACAACCTCGTCGCCGTCGTAAGGGCCAATGTTTGTTACAGTGAATCGGACAAATAAACAGCCCGGCCTTTCTGGTACAGTATCAACCCGTAAGTCGCCATATTCGAATTGTGTATAACTCAATCCATAGCCAAATGGGAACAATGGCTTGGAGGATTCTTCCACATAGTCGCCCGTAGCAGGCTGGGAATAATAAACGGGAATCTGTCCCACAGAACGGGGAATGGATATGGGCAAACAGCCGGCAGGATTATAGTCACCCCAAAGGATATCAGCCAATGCCGAGCCGCCTTCCATACCGGGATACCACAGCGTCAGCAGGGCGTTGGAATGCTCGTTGGCAAGGTTCATGTCCATCGGACGGCCTTGGATATAGACTGTCACCACAGGCTTGCCTGTAGCATAGATGCGTTGCATTAGTTCCTCTTGCTTGCCCAAAAGCTTCATAGTGGAGCGGTCGTAACCCTCACCGCAATCCATATCGGAAATGTGGTTGTCGACGATAGCAGCACCCGTTTCTTCATAACTCGTCTTGAAGTCACGGGCCGAGGAACCGCCTACTACCAAAACCACCGCATCGGCTGCTTTGGCGATACGCACGGCTTCGTCAATGTCGGCATCATTCTCATCACGCACGGCACAGCCTTTGGCATACAACACCTCTGCCCTGCCCTTTGCGCGGATGCCTTCCAGCATGGTCACGATACGCTCAGGGTCTTGCGGCGCGGTATAGTCGCCCAGTTGGTTGTACATATTGTCGGCATTCGGTCCAATAACCGCCACCTTATTAATATGTTCCCAAAAAGGCAGAATACCGTCGTTTTTCAGCAGTACTGCCGATTCCAAGGCCACCTGCTTGGCGAGTTGAGCGTTTTCTTCTGTACCCACTTCAGCTTCTGCCAAAGCCTCATCAACGTAGGGGTTTTCAAACAATCCGAGGTCATACTTCAACTGCAGCACGTGGCGTACTACTTTGTCGATATCAGCTTCGGTAACGAGTCCCCGTTGCAAGGCTTCTTTCAGGAAGCCGCCATAGTTGTAGCCGCCCAAGTCGATGTCGACGCCTGCTTTCAAGGCTAAGGCAGCAGCTTCAGCCGGGTCGGCAGCCACATGCTGCGTGGCATAGATGGCGTTGACGGCGTTGAGGTCGGAAAAGACTACGCCTTTGAAGTTCCACGAATTGCGCAAAATATCTTGCAACAACCATTGGTTTGCCGAACAAGGCACACCATCAATGGTGTTATAGGATGTCATCACGGTTTTGGCGCCACCTTCACAAACGGCTTTTTCAAACGAAGGGAGGTAATCCGTCATCAGACGGTTAGGCCCCACTTCCGCTGTGGCGGCATTGTGTCCGCCCTGTGGGACACCATAGGCAGCCAAATGCTTGAGGGTGGCGCAAACGTGCTGCTGCATTCCCTTGACGACAGCAGCACCCAACGTACCAGAGAGATATGGGTCCTCGCCCATCGTCTCTTCCACACGCGACCAACGCGGGTCACGAGCAATATCCAAGACAGGACCATAGCCGATTTGCGCCCCTTGCAGCCGCACCTCGCGACCCATCACCTCACCCATCTGCTCCAGCAGTTTTGGATTCCAAGTGGAGGCTTGTCCGATACCTGTAGGAAAGACCGTTGTACCCACAGCCATGTGGCCATGAGGAGTCTCTTCGCAAAACAGCAGCGGAATACCCAAACGGGTATGTTCAACAGCGTAACGCTGCATCATATTCAACAACTTTGCCGATTCGCGTGGATGCAAACCTGTCTCCACTGTCTTTCTGGACCAAGGGTCAGCGCGAAGCACAGCCCAGCATGAGCCGAGGGGCATCGTGTCCATCATCCCAAGGAAGTCATCTGCCAACCATAAAGAGTCGCCCTCCTTACCATAATAGTTGAAGCCAATGGGGCAGCTCAGCTGACCACATTTCTCTTCTATTGTCATCTGGGATAATAAAACGTCTATCTTGTCTTGCTTCCGGGCACAGGAAGAAAACAAGAAAACGAAGGAAAAGAGCAACACGATGGATGGCTTTGTTCCTCGCAATGACGCAAAGCGATGCAAAAAAGAGACACCCATTACACCAAATGCGAAATCAGTTCCTCTCGTTCACCAGGAAGCATATCAATGACGGGAATCTCCACCATCGTGTAACAGCCCGGTTGCAGGCGCATCGAAGCGCGGGCCACATTGACCAACACCTGACCCGTAAGCGCAGGATTGTTGATGCTCATATTGAACTCCATGCGCTGGTTTTGGGTCTTGCCCGAGACGCCCTTGCGCACCAGGTTAACGCCGTGACCCATATCGCGGACGGCATCGACGCTGTCGACGGCAAACACATGGGTCTCGTCGTTGGCAAAATACGGATCAGCCTTGATGTCCTTAGTCACTTGCTCTAGTGTAGCGCCGTTTTCCAATTCCACATACACCATGCGGCGATGGATGCCTTCACCCAAAGGAATAGTGACGGAAAGAGCGTTCTTGACGCCTTTCTTACTGCGCACACAGACGCTGTGCCCCATCGACATTCCTGGACCGAAGTTGGTATAGGACAATCCCTTGGGGGCCAGACTCTGCATCAAGGTGCGGACAATGGAATCTGAGCCCGGGTCCCATCCGGCAGCGATGACGCTGACGGTCTTGGTTTCCTTATTAATAGGCATCAGCTCGCGACGATAGTCCACGATGGAGGTATGGATGTCGAAAGAATCCACAGTGTTGATGCCCAGTGGCAGGATTTGTTTGGCGTATTCGGGACAGCTGCGCGTGGGACAGGCTAGGATGGCCACGTCCACATCTTTTAGTTTCTTGATATCGTCAACAACCTCATATTGAGACAACTCCATAGGTTTGTTGGCATCACCATTGCGACGCACAACACCTGCTATTTCAAAATCGGGGGCGGCTTCAAGGGCTTCCAAAGCGAAGCGACCCACATTACCGTAACCTACTACGGCGGCTCTAGTCTTTTTCATATTTTCAGATTTAAAGGGCAAAAGTAGGAAAAATCGGAAAAGCACAACTGAATTTTTATAATTTTGCAGCCAAATCTTAGATTCAACGGAATTAATACAATCATTCACAATGAAAAAACTGAATCTTATCCTCACTTTGATGGCTTTTGCGCTGATGACGCAGGCCGAAACTATCGAATATATCTATCACTTCAGCCAGCCTGTCGTCAGTACACAGGGCGAATACCAACAGATTGGCTTTCAGGACTGTCTGCCATCGGGTAGGGTTGGCGAGCCTACCCTACCCTGGCAAAGCGTCAGCCTGATGCTTCCTGAAGGTCAAGAGGCGGTCTCCATACAAGTGGAACTGACGGACTTCGTGGAGATGGAAGGTAGCTACAACTTGTATCCGGCTCAGAAACCCCGCCCGATTTCAAGCGACGAAGTGATTCCTTTCGCCAAAAACGACGAGCTGTATCGCTCGGCAACGTCCTATCCGGCCAGGAACCACAGCAACGTCCAAACGCAATACCTGAACGGCGTGGCCTTCGCCTTCAGCGGCTTCACTCCCTTGCAATATGTGCCTGCAACGGGTAAAGTCAGCTATGCGCAAACGGTGAAGGTCACCATAGAGACTGCTGCAAGCCGCGACGACCACAGCCGCAAGCTCTGGCTCACGCCCGAAAACGAAGCCTCCATCCTGCGCCTTGCGCAGAATCCCCTGGTATTGTTCTCATACAACAAGCGTGGCCGCGAAATCGGTGGCTATGATATGTTGGTCATCACTTCAGAGGAATGGATTCCCAGATTCGACGAATACATGAACCTTTACAACGACAAAGGCATCCGTACCCGTATCGTCTCGCTTGAAGAGATTTATGCTTCTATGGAAGGCCGCGACGAACAGGAGCAAATCCGTAACTACATCATCCAAGAATACGAAACCAATGGCATACAGATGGTGAGCCTCGGTGGCGACGTAAGCATCGTCCCCTACCGCAGCCTATACTGCTGGGCTCAGGAAGGCGAAGAAGACCAGCTACCCGCTGATATGTACTACGCCTGCCTCGACGGTACTTTGAACGACGACAACGACGACCGCTGGGGCGAAGTGGGCGAAGACGACCTGCTGCCCGAGTTAGGCATTGGACGTCTGCCCTTCAACAACGAGACCCAGTTTGAAACCATCATGCACAAGACCTTCAGCTACCTGCAGAACCCCGTCTTGGGCGAGTTCACCTCCCCCATTCTCGGTGCAGAGCATCTGGGTGACGGCTACTACGGCAGTGACGACATGGAACGCCTTATCGGCGAGAACAACGACTTTGACTACACCACCTACGGCTATCCCGAAGACTACAACTTCAAGCGCTATTACGCTGTCCCCGGCAAGAACTTCCTAGGCAGCGAATTTCGCAACTTGATTGGCACAGGCGGACAATACGTCCACCACGTGGGTCACGCCAACGACGACTACGTGGCGGGATGGTACGGCAGCTCGATGACGAACAACTTCTTCTCAGGCAACGACGGCGTCAACCACAACTATATGATTTTTCACTCGCACGGCTGCATCTGCGGCAACTTCCCCGTCAGCTGCGTCTTAGAGAAGATGGTCACCATTCCGACCGGTTTTGTGGTCACCACGGGCAACTCACGTTACGGCTGGTACATGCCCTGGGGCGATGGTATGGCGGCCCATATCCACCGCGAAATGATTGATGCCTACTGTCACGACCGCATAGCTTCCATCGGAATGGCCCTGCGCGAAGCCAAGATTGCCTCAGCGCCCTGGGTAGCGATTCCCTTCCAAGAGCCAGACCCCGAGAACGGCTGCCTGCGTTGGAACATCTACTGCCTCAACATATTGGGCGACGCAGGCCTGTACCCTTGGTTTGAAGAGCCTTTCACACCCAATGTGGTCTACGAACAAGCCCTAAAGACTGGCTCCACCTCTACTACGGTCAACGTGAACCAATACGGAGCACCGCTTCGCAATTTCTGCGTCAGCCTGTTTGACGGCGAGACCTTATTAGGGTGCGGCATCACGGATGAGGACGGCAATGCCGAGCTGGAGTTTAGCACTCCCCTGAATGTGATAGGCGCGATGCAGCTTGTCGTGACGGGTCAGAGCGCCTGGCCGCAAAGCATCGAGGTGCAAGGCATCGACGGCAACCAGCCCTACGTCTATGGTGACATCACTGGCTTTGACGGCGAAGCCCTGTTTGGCACCTCGCGCAATATCATCATGGACTTCTACAACAAAGGCAATGTGAATGCCTACAGCGTTGAGGCTGAGGTCCGTTCCGATTGTGAATACGTCACCTCCATCCCTACCAACTTGTTTATCGCTGAGATTGCCGCCAACGGTACTGCACATGTCAACCAAGGCGGCCTTATAGAGATAGCCAACAACGTGCCTGACCAGACCATCTTCACGCTGACCCTCTCCACCCGTCAGGGAGGCATCGAACACCTTACGCAGCAATCCTTCCTCGCTCTCGCACCCAATCTGCAGTTCCGCGACATCGTGGTTGACGACAGCGAAGGCGACCAAAACGGCTTCATCGACCAAGGCGAGACGATAACCCTGCTGATACAAGGCCTGAATGCCGGTCATGCGACGGCCCACAACGCTTTCCTCACCGCAAGCTGCGACGACGAACGGCTTCATCTCCTGAACGACAGGTTTGAGGTCGGCGAGGTGGATGCCAATGGAAACCTTATGGCAGAGATACGCTTCGACTCCGACGACGACATCATAGGCGGCACCCTCTTCCATATCAACCTAGCCTTGCACACTGGAGCTTATACGACCTATTACGACTATAGCTTCTCCATCGGCGTTGCCTTGGAGACCTTCGAAAGCGGCGACTTCAGCTTTGTGGAATGGGAACACTACGGCGACCAGCATTGGTTCATCACCGACGAGGAAGCCCACAGCGGCACCTACAGCGCCCGCTCAGGTGCAATTGATGACGACGAGGTATCTTATCTTTACATCTATGCCGACATCCTTCACGACAGTGAAATCAGCTTCTGGTTCAAGACCTCCACGGAAACACGCAAAGACCTCTTCGCCTTCTTTATGGATGGCCACAGGAAAGACTGGTGGTCGGGCGAGAACGACTGGACCTTTGTGAGTTTCGACTTCGAGGCAGGCAGCCACATCTTCCAATGGATCTACGACAAGAACAGCAGCGGACAGTCGGGCAGCGACTGCGCCTGGATTGACGACATCACCTTCCCACGTACCTGCGTCGTCACCAAGGTCGAGGAAGTCGTTGTCAAGAAAGATTGCACACTCTACCCCAATCCCACCACAGGACGCTTCACCCTCGCCTTGGAAGAAGAGAGCAACGTCAGCATCTTCAATATGCTGGGACAAAGCGTGATGCGTCTTGAAAAGATTTCAGGTCTCCAACAAATCAGCCTCGAAAACGCGCCCAAAGGCATGTATCTCGTGCAGATTCAGATCGGGAACAGCCTCGAGGTCAAAAAACTTGTCATCGAATAAAAAACACTCCTTATGAAAAGAACCTGCTTTATCGCCTTGCTTTGCCTCGCCTGCTGTTTCAACAGCTTTGGGCAACATAACGGTCTTGTCCTTCGTGAGGACAACATAGAAGAAGTATTGAACGCGATAACCATTGAGGAGAAAGTCTCCTTATTGGTTGGCGGACCTGGGTCATTGGTACCCGGTGCCGCAGGCTATACTCGTGAAATTGAGCGTCTTGGCATCCCGATGACAGTACTCGCCGATGGTCCCGCTGGCCTCCGCATCCAGCCGAAGCGCGAAGGCACCGACGAGACTTTCTACTGCACAGGCTTCCCCACCAGCACACTTCTCGCAAGCTCATGGGACCCTGAATTAGTGGAGACAGTGACCACGGCGATGGGCAACGAAGTATTGGAATATGGTGTTGATGTGCTACTCGCTCCTGGCATGAACCTCCACCGCAATCCGCTTTGTGGCCGCAACTTCGAGTATTACTCCGAAGACCCGCTGCTTTCGGGCAAGATGGCTGCTGCATACGTGCGTGGCATACAGAAAAACGGTGTAGGCACTTCCATTAAGCACTTCGCCGCCAACAACCAAGAGATCAACCGTCTGGAAAACGATGCCCGAGTGAGCAACCGCGCTTTGAGGGAACTCTATCTGAAGAACTTCGAGATTGCTGTCAAGGAAGGGAAGCCTTGGACGGTGATGTCGTCGTACAACAAGCTCAACGGCGAATACACCCAACAGAAACACGGCCTGCTGACCACTGTCCTCCGCGACGAATGGGGCTTCGATGGCATCGTGATGACCGACTGGGGCGTGAAAGACAATACCGTAAAAGCCACCAAAGCCGGTAACGACCTGATGGAATGGGGCAAACAAATAGAGATTGAACGTATTTTGGCCGCTGTCAATAGTGGCGAAATCAGCCAAGAGGAACTTGACCGCAATGTGCGCAATATGCTGAATTACATTATAAAGACCCCACATTTCCGCCATTATAACTACTCCAACAAACCCGATTTGAAAGCCCATGCTGAAGTGGCCCGCAAAGCCGCCGAGGAATCTATTATCCTGCTCAAAAACGAGGGTACTTTGCCACTGAACGGAAACGAAAAAGTGGCTCTTTATGGTGTCTCTTCCGTCGACTTTGTGGGTATTGGAACAGGATCAGGATGGGTCAACACGGAACATATCGCCAACATGCAAGAAGCGATAACTGAAGTGGGATTCATTTTGGATGAGAACTTGGCTGAATACTATCGTCTATGCTATGCCACCCAAAACACTACCGAAAAGATGAACGGTAACTCCATTGACAAGCGTCATCGTCCTGAGTCAACCGTCACGGCGCAAGCCATTGAGCGTCAGGCTGCTACCAACGATGTGGCTGTATTCGTATTGGGCCGTGTGGCCGGCGAAGGTGCCGACCGTGTGGTACCCGATGACTTTGAGCTATCTGCCATCGAACGAGAGATGCTTCAAAACATCAGTATGAGTTACCACAAGTTAGGCAAGAAAGTCGTGGTAGTGTTGAACATTGTTGGTGTCATAGAAACAGCTTCTTGGAAACATCTTGTTGATGCCATCGTGTTGCCTTGGGCTCCGGGACAGGAAGGTGCCTACGCAGTGTCCAATGTGCTTTGCGGAAAAGTAAATCCCTCAGGCAAACTGCCCATGACCTTCCCCGTCAACTACATGGACAGCCCTTCTTCGAAGAACTTCCCCTACACATGGGATATGACCAAAGGTCGGAGAGGCGACAGAAAGAATGTGGATTTCACCGACTATGCCGAAGACATCTGGGTGGGTTACCGTTATTTCCAAACCGACTGCAGTGAAGTCTCCTACCCCTTCGGCTATGGCTTGAGTTACACGACCTTCAGTTACACTAAACCTACCGTGAAAGTCGACAAGGACGACTTCACAGCTACCATCACAGTGACCAATACAGGCAAAGTGGAAGGTCGCGAGGTGGTGGAGCTTTATGTATCCGCCCCTTCGGGAGGTTTGGAGAAACCCCTCCGCGAGCTGAAGGCCTTCGCCAAGACCAAACTGTTGGCCCCAGGTGAATCTGAGACCTTGACAATGAAAGTCAGTGCCTACGAAATGGCTTCCTTCAATGAAGCCACTTCTTCATGGGAAACTGCTGCTGGTCGCTACGAAGTACAGTTTGGAGCCTCTGTAGCCGACATCCGCGCTACCAAGACCTTCAATTTCAGCAAGGCGCAGCGTTGGGAAGTCCACGATGTGCTGGGAAAACCAGCCGATATGTAAGTTCATCCTCTTGCCTACATGCTGCCGCCCACAGGGAGGAATCATGGAGCTACCTCGGGGTTACCTTAGAGTTACCTAGGAGTTACCTACTAGCGCCTATAGGCTTGCTATAGCCTTAGTATAGCGTTGGTATAGAGTTGCTATTGATTTTTGTACTTTAATGGATTGTGAATGAGCAAGTTACGGAAGAAATCAAGTGAACAAGTCTATCTGCATAGTATATCCTTCAGAGAAACAGATAGTTACAAAGGTTCTTCTATCTCATTCGGGCTTTGTGTTTGCGCTTGCAAAGATAAGCAAAATATCTGGATTTTTACCTTAATGTTTTCTAAAATATTTGTATTTTTGCATTGTTATTGAACAACAACTTATACCATATAAATACTAAAATGAAAAAGACAGTTTCAATCCTTATTAGCTTGACGGTCAGTCTCTTCGCAATGGCTCAGACCATCGAGCAGACCTATTACCTCGACCAACCCACCCTCGGCACGATAGCGGGCTACGAACAAATACAGCTTGCCGACTGCATGCAGAGCGCCCTACCTGGTCAGCCCTCGCTACCCTGGCACAGCGTCAGCCTGATGTTGCCCCAAGGCACCGAAGCCCTCAATATCGAAGTGGAGCTCTCCGACTTTCAGACCCTGGAAGGCTGCCATAACCTCTACCCCTACCAGCCTGCCCTCACCTATTCCGACCCCGTGCGCCGTCAGTTTGTCAAGGACGAGGCCCTATACGCTTCGAAGAGCGTCTACCCCACCCAGCCCAGCGGTAGCCTCAGCACGCATTACCTAAACGGCATAGGCTTCGCTTTCTCGGCCTTCACCCCCATCCAATATGTGCCTGGCACGGGTGCAGTGAGATACGCCACCAAGGCCACCGTGCGCATCACCACAGGTGCCGCCAAGACCGACATGAGCCGCAAGCTGTGGCTCAACAACGGCAACGCCGAGCGCGCCATGCGCCTCGCCCAGAACCCCGAGATGCTGCAAAGCTACGACAGCAGAGGTCGCCTCGTGGGCGGCTACGACCTACTCGTCATCACAAGGCAACAGTATGTCAGCTCGTTCGACGAATACGTTAAGTTCTACAACGAACGCAGCCTGCGCACCCGTGTCGCCGACCTTGAGACCATACTGAACACCATGGAGGGTCGCGACAACCCCGAGAAACTGCGCAACTACATCATTCAAGAATATGAGGAGAACGGCATCATGATGGTGAACCTCGCCGGCGATGTGCCCAGCATCCCCTATCGCGGCTTCTACTGCTACGCTCAGAGCGGCAGCGGCTATGAGGACTATGACATCCCTGCCGACCTGTATTATGCCGCTTTGGACGGCACCTGGAACGACAACAACGACGACCGCTGGGGCGAAATCGGCGAAGACGACTTGCTGCCTGAAATCGGCATAGGCCGCATGTGTTTCGGCAACCAAAACGAGCTGGACAATATGCTGCACAAGTCGGTGGCCTATCAGACCGAGCCCGTCCTGGGTGAGTTCCGCCAAGTCATCATGGGCGGCGAGCACCTCTACGACGACCCGATGACCAACGGCAGCCAGTATCTGGAACTCCTTATCGGCACCCACGACGACAACGGCTATACCACCACGGGCATCCCCGAGGACTACGACTTCACCCGCCTCTATGACGAGGAGGGCAACTGGAGCGGCATACGTCTGCGCAACGCCATCAACGAAGGCACACAATACGTCCACCACGACGGTCACGCCAACACGGGCTACGTGGCCGGATGGGGCATGAACGACATCTCCGACAACAAGTTCTATGCCGTCAACGGCGTGGACCACAACTACACCTTCTTCCATACCTCGGGCTGCATCTGCGGCGACTTCAGCAGCGAATGCATCCTGGAGCGCATGACCAAGATCAGCAACTTCGCCGTAGCCACCTTCGGCAACTCGCGCTACGGTTGGTTTAACGAAGGTCAGACTGAGGGTCCCGCCATCCACCTCCACCGCGAGACGGAAGACGCCTACTACCACGACCGCATCCCATACGGCGGAATGGCTTTGCAGGAAGGCAAGATACAGACTGCCCCTTGGGTGAACGCCCCTGGACAATGGGAAGAAGGCGCCCTGCGCTGGAACTTCTACGACCTTAACATGATGGGCGATGTGGCCGTCAGCCCCTGGCATGATGAGCCATTTGAGCCTTGGGTGGAAACCGAATACGGTGATGAGTATTTCACAAGCATGACTTCGATGAATGTGACCGTCACTGACAACAACGGTGCAGGACTGAAGAATTTCCGCTGTGCCCTTTATCACGGTCTTGACCAACTCGGACTGGTCGGTATGGCTTATACCGACGAAGAAGGGGCGGCCACCATTGAGTTTGACGACAATCTGGGTGCTTATGCACACATGCAACTCGTTGTCACTGGCTGCGACGCCTGGCCGCAAACGATTACCTTAGAGCTTGTGGGCACCGAAGAAAACACACTCCGCAACGTAAGCATCTATCCCAACCCCAATAAGGGTCAGTTCACCCTCAACCTGCCTGAGGAAGACTGCGGAATCGACATCGTTAACAGCTTGGGACAGGTGGTCTATCACCAAAGCCAAGCCAACGGCCTGACTGCTCTCAACCTGGAAAGCCTGAACAGCGGGATGTACTTCGTCACGGTGAAGTCGGCCCATGCCGTCAGCACCTTGAAGTTCGTGAAGGAATGAGGCAGACGGCGCTCGTCATCTTATTACTATGCGGAGCGACCTGCTTCGCGCAAGATTTTGAGACTGTGCTTCCCACTGCGGTGAGAAGCACAAAGTCTTATTTGATTGCGGAACACGCGCCAAAAGATACTGCCTATCTGAAAGCCCAATGTCGTCGGGCCGGTTTGGATTTGGGTCTTGAGGTGTTGGCCAACCGAATCCCCACCGACAGCCGACTCGTCACACCCAAGCCTTCCGTGCATCTGCTGCGTCAAGACACCCTGTATCTCCAGCTCCCCATCAACGACAAGCAAACTGAGTTTGCCGTTTATCACTCTGAGGTCTTCGATCTGCCCTCATACATCAACGTGCTGCAAATCGGCGATGAGCTTGTCACCTACCGGACGACAGAGAAATCGGGCGATATCAACCTGTTTTATGGTTGTGTGCGTGGCGCGTATGGGACAAAGAAATCGGCACACCTAGGGAAAGCCCCGGTCTACAAGCTCGGCGACACCCCAGAGCGCACCCTCCTACCCGACCTTGAACTACAGGAACAAATGATTGAGGAAGAAGCCCTGAGACTGTCAGAGACAGACTACCCTCTGCTCATCTTCAACGACCTGAACAGCTACGCCTGCCCTCCACAAGGCGACGAGGCCATAGCCTATCTCCTCGCAACGATGCAAAAGCACAACCCCGACAAGCTCCTGCAAGCCGACCAATATACCCCAGCCGCTTGGCCCTACCTAAGCCGCGTCAACGAGAACCAACTGTGGGGTGCCTCGATGCGCATCAAAATCGTGAAGACCTTGGCAGAAAAACAGGAATACTACCGCAAACTTCAGATGCCTTGGTTGATCGGCAACTTCCAAATCCACCTTGCCGACAAATACAATTCCGCCACCCCGATGGAAGCCCTGGAATGGTTCCTCGCCAAAGCTGCCGCCTTCGACGCCGGCTTCGGACTCGACTACAGCATCGAGACGATGCAGCAGCACGGGCTACATGAAGCCTTCCTCAAAACCATCAAGGCTTGGGAGACGCTGCGGCTCGGCAACGCCTTCAGCGCTAAGCAGAAAGAAATGATGAAAGACCCATACAGCGACTGGCATCTGCAACAGGTGGACGACAGCACCTTCAGTCTGTTTGAACAACAAATCTCGAGTCGCTACCGTATGGAACCCACCTATTACGACTGCGACACCTGCAAAGGACAAGGGAGCCTGCACGGCAACTGGAACTGGAAGCCTTCCTTCACCTCCCCTTTGACCTTCGTCGTCAAAGTGGAAGGCAAAGGCAGCATCAGCGACCCGTGCCTCATCACCCCCAACAGCAAACTCGCTTTCCCCTGTACCATTGAGGCAGGACAGTACCTCCTGTATGACATCGACCACATGGGCACCGCCTTGATTATCGATGCTAATTATAATACGATAGCCGAAATCCAACCAACGGGAGCCCTCCCCGTATTGAGCCACGAAGGAACCTCGGTTACAGCAAGCTGTACATTCAACTGCAAAGGCAACAAAGCACCAGAGGTGAGTGTCCGCTACCTCAGCAGAGGGACTCCGGAAACCATCCGGTTGAGGCAACCATAATGGATTTTGATAGGCAAAAAACGCCCTTTTATTGAATAAGGTGCGGGGTTGGAACATTTTTCCAACAATCGATGAAAGATTTCGCAATTTCCTGCGTTAACAAACCGCAAATCTTACTACCTTTGCACACTAATTTATTATGGTAATCATTTTCAGAGTTTTTGATATGAAAAGACTGATTTTTAATCTTATAGCTATCATAGGTTTGAGTACGGCAGCTTGTTATGGACAGACGGAAGCCGGTTCTTCGACAAACTCAGGAACCTTGCAGCTCACCCTTGACCAAGCCTTGGAGATTGCCCTCTCGGAGAGCAACACCATCAAGATTGCCGATATGACGGTGGAAAAGACTGGCTATGCGCAGAAAGGCAGCTATGCCTCGCTTTATCCCAATGTCAACATCAGCGGCTCTTATCAGCGCACCTTGCAGAAACAAGTGATGGTGATGGACATGGGCGGACAACCGATGGAAATCAAGGTGGGTCGCGATAACAACATCAACACTTCGGCTTCAGCCAGTATGCCTTTGGTAAACGCCTCGCTGTGGGAAAGCCTGAAGCTGTCGGCTTTGGATGTGGAGATGGCAGTGGAGCAAGCCCGTTCGTCGAAAATCGGGATGGTGAAGCAAGTGAAGCAGGCCTTCTACGCCGTGCTGCTGGCTGAAGAGTCGTACAAGGTGATTGACCAGGTGTACAAAAATGCGCAGAAGAACTACGAGAAGACCCTGCAGCGCTTCAACGTTGGCAAAGCCTCCGAGTTGGAACGCCTCCGTGCCCAGGTGACAATGATGAACGCCGAGCCGAACGTATCAAGTGCTGAGAACGCCGTCCTGTTGGCCACTTGGCAACTGAAAGCCGTGATGGGCATCGACCTCGGTACCGACATCGAGGTGGTCGGCGACCTGAATGACTACACCCAAGCCTTGCTGACACCTTACGTCTCAGAAGACGACCTCAGCAGCAACAGCTCGCTGCTGCAGCTCGACATTCAGGGCCGTATGCTTGAATCCACTCTGCGGATGCAGAAACGGCAATATATCCCCACGCTGGCGGCAAGCATCAACTACAACTACAGCGCTATGGGCGATGATCAGCTGAGCTGGTTCCCATCCTCAACTGCCGCTGTGAGCCTCAGTATCCCCGTCTTCGACGGATTCCAGAAACGCTACAACATCAAGCAGACTAAGGTAACGCGCAATATGCTCGCCATGCAACGCGAGGATGCTGAACGCAACCTCCGCATCGCCATCCGCAACTACAACGACCAGATGGCGCTCTGCGTAAAGAATTACCAAGCTGCCAACGCCACCGTTGAGATTGCACAAAAGAGCTACGACATCTCTGAAAAGATGTACGAAGTGGGCAAAGCCACTAACGTGGAGCTTAACGATGCCCAAGTGGCCCTCATGCAGGCACAACTCACGCAGGCACAAGCCGTTTATAACTTTATAGTCACCAAAGCCTCGTTGGACGAACTCATAGGAAAAGAAGAATAAAACTATACATCTATGAAATACCTTAAGCTCAGTATCATCACTCTCGCCGCTGCCGCCCTGATGACGGCCTGCGGTTCAAAGGACACTACAACCGCTACAACGGGACAAGAGAAAGCCGCTCCTGTAGTCAGCGTCGTTACAGCACACGCCGAAGACGTCGACGTCACCAACACCTTTACCTCTAACATCGAGCCTTACGCCACAAACAATATCGTCTCGCAGTCGGCAGGCCGCATTGTTAGCATCAATGCCGAAGTGGGACAGAAGGTGCGCAAGGGCCAGTTGCTGGCCAAGATGGACGACGTCAACCTGGCGAAGACTCGCCTGCAGTACGTCAACGACTCGACCGAGTTGGACCGTCTTACCGAGCTCTATAACATCGGAGCCATCTCGCAAGCCGACTATGATATGGCCAAGCTCTCGCTCAACATCACCAAGAAGACTTACAACAACCTGGCGGAGAACACCTACCTCCGCAGCCCCATCAACGGCGTTGTAACCGCTCGCAACTACGACAAGGGCGACATGTACAGCATGACCCAACCCATTTTCGTCGTCGAGCAGATACAGCCCGTCAAGATGCTGATCAACGTGTCGGAGAGCCTCTTCACCCAAGTCCACAAGGGTATGGAGTTCGACATCACCGTCGACGCCTATCCTGGCGAAGTCTTCAAGGGTACGGTGAACCTGCTCTACCCCACCATCAGCTCAGCCACCCACACCTTCCCCGTGGAGGTGATTAGCACGAACAGCGACGAGCGTCTGCGCCCCGGTATGTTTGCCCGCGTGACCGCCAACTTTGGCACCAACCATCACATCGTGGTGCCTGATATCGCCGTCGTCAAGCAACAAGGCTCGGGTGAGCACTTCGTGTATGTGCTGAAGTCCGATAACACCGTGAAATACACCCTCGTGGAACTCGGCAAGCGCCTTGGAAACCGCTACGAGATTGTCAGCGGCCTGAATGAAGGCGACAAGGTTATCACCGAAGGACAAGTGAGACTGAAGGACGGAGTGAGTGTTACTGTAAAATAAAGAGCAATGAGTCTACAGAGAACAGCAGTCAACAATCCGGTGACGACAGCATTGGTGTTTGTCGCCATCGCCATATTCGGTATCTTCTCGCTGATGAACCTCTCCATCAACCAACTGCCCAACATGGAGACCAACTTCATCATGGTGATGACTTCCTATCCGGGAGCCAGCGCCGCTGATATCGAGACCAACATCTCCAAGACCTTGGAGAATACCCTGAACGCCGTCCCTGACCTGAAGCACCTCTCGTCCACCTCGCGTGAGAACACCTCGGTGCTTTCTTTGGAGTTTGAAAGCGGCATCGACATTGAGACCGCCACCAACAACGTGCGCGATAAGATCGATATGGTGCGAAACTACCTACCCGACGGAGCCACCAACCCCGTCCTGTTCAAGTTCAACGCTGAGGATATGCCCATTATGCTGCTTAGCGTGACAGCAGAAGAGAGTCTGCCCGCCTTGGACAAGATTATCGAAGACCGCATCACGACGCCTTTGGCGCGTGTGAGCGGCGTGGGTACGGTAGGAGCCAATGGTGCACCAAAGCGCGAGATTCAGGTTTATGTTGACCCCAACAAGCTGGAGGCCTACAACTTGACTCTCGAAAGCATATCCAACACCCTCGCTACCGAAAACCGCAACGTGCCTGCCGGCTATATCGACATCGGCTCGAACAGCTACAGCTTGCGTATCCAGAAGGAGTTCACCTCTGCCAAAGAGATGGAGAACGTCATCGTAGGCTCGCGCGGCAACGCCCCTATCTATCTGCGTGATGTGGCCCAAGTCATCGACGGCTCGGAGGAACGCATCCAAGAGTCGTACAGCAACGGTCGTCAGGGTGCCACCATCATGATTCAGAAACAGACAGATGCCAATGCCGTCAATGTTATCAAGGGTATCAAGAAACAGCTCAAGGTTATCGAGCCCACGTTGCCCTCTGACGTCAAGCTCAGCATCATTGTCGACGGCTCCACATCTATCCAGAACACTATCAACAACCTGCGCGACACTATCTTCATCACCTTTATCCTGGTGATGCTGGTCGTGTTCGTCTTCCTGGGTCGCTGGCGCGCCACCTTCATCATCGTGCTAGCCATCCCGATTTCCTTGTTGGCTTCGTTGATTTACTTGTTTGCCACAGGCAACACGCTGAATATCATCTCCATGTCATCGTTGACCATCGCCATCGGTATGGTGGTGGACGATGCCATCGTGGTATTGGAGAACATCACCACGCATATCGAGCGCGGCTCGAAACCCAAGGAGGCTGCCGTTCACGCCACCCAAGAGGTGCAGCTTTCGGTTATCGCCTCCACGCTGACCATGTTGGCGGTGTTCCTGCCGCTGACGATGATCAAGGGCACCACGGGTGTGATGTTCAAACAACTGGGTTGGATTGTGTCTATCATTATGGTGGTATCCACCACCGGCGCTTTGACTTTGGTGCCGATGATGTGTTCTAAGATGCTGGTGATGAACCCCCACCAGAGCAATTTCCACAAAGCGCTCTTCCGCCCCATCAACAAAGGTCTGGACGCCATCAGCAACGCCTATGCCCGCCTGATCAACTGGTGCTTAGGTCACCGCAAGGTGATTATCTTCGGTATGTTGGCGCTGTTCGCTTTGTCCATCATTTTCCTCGCCCCCACCTTGAAGACTGAAATGATGCCTAAGTTGGACGAAGGCCGTTTGAGCATCAACATCGAGTTACCTACGGGTACGGGACAAGATGTCACAGGTGCCTTTGCCAAGAATCTTGCGGAAGACTTCATGCAGATTCCGGAAGTGAAAATCTGTAACTACAGCTTCGGTCAAGCTGACTCCGACAACGCCTTTGCCTCGATGCGAAGCAACGGTACCCACATTATCTCGTTCAACCTGCGACTCGGCACTAAGACCGAACGCCGCAAGGCAGGTATGCGCAAAACCAGCGAGGTGGCCGACGAAATCCGCGCCAAACTCAATGCTATGCCTGAAATCAAGAAAGCCAACGTCAATGAAGGTGGCGGCGGTATGGGCGGCATGAGTACCGTGCAGGTCGAGATTTACGGTTATGACTTCACTACCACGGACCAAGTGGCCAACGAAATCGCCCATAAGCTCCGCGACAGAGGCATCCTGCAAGTCATCGTCAGCCGCGATGAATACACTCCCGAGTATCAAGTCGACTTTGACCGCGAGAAGTTGGCCCTGAACGGTTTGAACAGCACCACAGCGGCCACCTACGTCAAAAACCGCATCAACGGCTCGGTGGGCTCCTACTACCGCGAGGACGGTGAGGAATACGACATCCGCGTGCGCTACGCCCCTGAGTTCCGCAAGAGCGTTGAGGATATCGAAAACATCAAAATCTACAATAGCTACGGACAGCCTATCCGTGTGGGCGACATGGGTGAAGTGGTTGAATCGCTCACCCCACCCCAAATCCAGCGTAAGGACCGCGAACGTTTGGTCAGCGTGACTGCTGTGGTCGGCAAGGGAATGGTGCTGAGTGACGTGGTCAAGATTTGCCAGGAAGTGATTGATGACACAGACATTCCGTCTGAAATCATGACCAAAATCGCTGGTGACTACGAAACCCAGCAGGAAATGTTCGGTGACCTGCTCACCTTGTTAATCCTCATCATCATCTTGGTTTACATCGTAATGGCCTCGCAGTTTGAGAACCTCATGAAGCCTTTCGTCATTATGTTCTCCGTGCCCTTCACCTTCACGGGTGTGTTGCTCGGATTGTGGGCCACCAACACCGCCTTGGGTGCAATGGCCTTCGTCGGTGTCTTGATTCTGATGGGTATCGTCGTGAAGAACGGTATCGTGCTGATCGACTACACCACCCTATTGGAAGAACGAGGCGTCGAAGTGAAAGAAGCTACCGTGCAAGCCGCCCGTTCGCGTCTGCGTCCTATCCTGATGACTACACTCACCACCGTGTTGGGTATGATTCCTTTGGCCATAGGTCGCGGAGAAGGTGCCGAGATGTGGAACTCTTTGGGTATCACCGTCGCCTGGGGTCTTACGGTCTCCACTTTGATTACCTTGTTATTGATTCCTGCCTTGTACTGCTCACTTGAAACCCGCGCCGTGCGCCGCAAGCAACGTAAAGCAGAAAAAGCATTAACCGCCACCGAAAACATCAGATAAGCCATGAAAGCCATATTAGTCACATACAACCAAGCCTACTACGACGAGATTGCCAAAGTATTGAACGATAACGGCGTCAAGGGCTTTACTGAATGGAACGAAATCAAGGGACACGGAAGTGTGACTGGAGAGCCGCATTACGGCACCCACGCCTGGCCCACCTTAAATAATGCCCTCATCAGCATCGTCGACGACGACAAGGTGGACGGCATCCTCAACCAGCTGCACCAGAAAGACCTCAAGACCCCCGATTTGGGCTTGAGGGCTTTTAGCTGGAACGTTGAGAAGATGATTTAAGGGGACTCTGCGCCTTATTTCGTTGTGAATTTGCTCTGATACTTGAATAGCAGGAACTTGCCTGCATTCCAGTCGTAGTCCTCGGTATAGACGAAGAAGCGGCAATACTCGTAGCTGCCGTCGTCGAGGAGCAAACGCCCTACATAACCGTCCTGAATCCCGATGTGTGGAATGGTATCGGTCCAGCCTTCGGTGGGAATCTTGTTAATCATACTGAGCCGGTAGACGAAATCCTTGACGAAGGCAAACTCCACATGGTCGCTACCTGTATTATAGAAGTTATCGTGGGTATCCGCCACCAGTTTCACATCACCTTGCGTAAAGAAGTTGGCACCCGTTTCACCACCCAGATAAATGTAAGCTAAACCGTAATTGGTCTCCGTGCTGTCGCAGGCGCATAAGCCTAACAACACAGCTATCAGTAGTATTATCTTTTTCATTTTCTTCATTTTATCGTTATCCTCCTATTTCGTCTAATTCCAGCCAGCGAAGCTCTTTCTCATCCAGAAGGTCCTTGATCTCCTGCAAGCGGTTGCCCATCTGTTGCAGCTTTTGATAATCTGTTTCATTGTTCAAGGCTTCTGTCAGAGTTTGTTTCTCTGCCTCCAAGTCGGCCATTTCCTGCATAAGAGTATCGTATTCGCGCTGTTCCTTGAAGCTGCGCTTTACCTTCTCGCGCTGCTTCACAGGACGAGGCTCCTCTTTCTTCTGCACCGACTTCTCCTTGCGCTCTTCTCTCTGTTTAGCATCAAGCCATTCCTTATACTGGCTGTAGTTGCCCATATAGCCTTTCACCATCCCCTCCCCTTGGAAGACAAAGAGCTGGTCGACGACCTGATCCATAAAGAACCTGTCGTGCGAGACCACCAAGAGGCAGCCTTTGTAGCTCTGCAGGAAGTCTTCCAACTTCTGCAAAGTCAGCAGGTCCAAATCGTTGGTGGGCTCATCGAGGATGAGGAAATTGGGGTTCTGCACCAAGATGGTGAGCAGGTAAAGGCGGCGTTTCTCACCACCACTCAACAAAGCCACAGGCTGACGATGCATCTTGTAGGGGAACATGAAATGCGCTAACAGCTGGTCAGCGGTGTAGACTTTATCCTTGCCGTAGTTGACCACTTCGGCAATCTCGCGCACAGTACTGATTACCGTCTTGCTTTCGTCGAACTGTATGCCTTCCTGTCGGTAGTAGCCGTAGGTAACTGTCTCTCCAGTCTTTACACGTCCCTTATCAGGCTGTATAGCACCTGTGATGAGGTTGAGGAAGGTGGACTTGCCCACTCCATTTTTGCCGATCAAGCCGATGCGTTCGCCGCGTTTGAAGACATAGTCGAAGTCCTTCAACACCGTAAGGTCGCCAAACGATTTCGACACGTTGCTCAGTTCCAATATCTTGCCTCCCAGACGCTGCATCTGTACACCAAACTCGAGGCGTTCGTCCTGCTCCTGGTATTTCGAGCGTTCTTTTAAATCATAGAAGGCATCGATGCGGCTCTTCGACTTTCCCGTGCGGGCCTGTGGGGTGCTGCGCATCCACTCCAGCTCGTATTTCAGCAGCTGGCTGTTGCGTTCGGCTGTTGCGCGTTTCACCTCCTCGCGCTCGCGGCTCTTCTGAACATAATAGTCGAAGTTGCCGTTGTGGGTATACATCACGCCTTGATAGAGCTCAAAGATTTTGTTGCACACCCTATCTAGGAAATATCTGTCGTGGGTCACCATCAGTAGCGTCATACTCGACTGGGTGAGAAACTTCTCTAACCATTCCACCATCTCCACGTCGAGATGGTTGGTAGGCTCGTCAAGAATGAGGAAATCCGGCTCGTGAAGCAGTACTAATGCCAATGCGAGACGTTTCACTTGTCCGCCTGACAGTTCATCAACACTCTGCTCCAAGTCGTTCAACGCAAAGCGGGTCAGATATTGTCGGGCTTTGAGGTGCTGCTCGTCAGTAAGGTCTTCCAGCAGGTCTGAGATGCGTGTTCCTGCCGGATAGACGGGCAACTGCTCCAGATAGCCTATCTTGATGTCGTTGGCGTAGGTAACCGTCCCTGTGTCGGGTGCTTCCTTCCCTACCAATATCTTCAGCATTGTTGATTTACCTGAACCATTGGTAGCAATCAGAGCGGTCTTGTCGCCCTTCTCGATACCGAAGGTGACTTCATCAAACAGCGTCTTGATGCCGTAGGATTTGGAGATGGAATTGACCGACAGGTAGTTCATCACACGAAACGTTTGATATATTCAATTGGAAACTGCGACTTCTCGGAGACCTGTTCAACCGACATCCCCGATTGCAACATTTTCTTGATGACGGCATCCATCGCCTCTCCCACCTCGATGATATGGAAATCAGGGTCGTAGAATCGGACGATGCGCTGTCCCCAAGACATTTCCTCCACCCCGTGGACATATTGAATCTCAGGGAACTCCTTCAAATACTCGACAAAGCCGTCAAAGTCGGCTTCCTCGAAATAGAGTTCCACCGCGTTGTTCTTGCGACGTACCGTCTCAGTATGTATCATCGACTTCCAAGATTTCATCTCCTGCAAGGCGAAACCACCCTCAAACTGGACGTTTTCACCAAAGTTCATCGCGACCCTGTCGCCAATGACTTCCTCATAAAAACTGATGGAGCGCTCCATATCGGTAACTGCAATCAGCGGGCATTTGAATTTCAACATAGTCGTTCGTTTTTGATACCGCAAAAATAAAAAAAGCCTCGCATCCAACGACACGAGGCCTTAACTTTTCTGAAAAAATCACTTCTTCGATTCCTTGGGCAGCACGATGAATTTGTAGATGCACAACTGGTGGTACTCTTCGCCAGGATTCAGCACCGGATTGGGGGTCAAATTCACGTGGTTGATGGCATCCGGGAAGAACTGAGGCTCAAGTGCAAGACCCTCGCGATAGCCGAGAGGCTTGCCGCACTTGCCGATACCCTTGCCGTTGAAGAAGTTGCCGCTATAGAACTGTATGCCCACCTGGTCGCTCCACACCTGCATCTCGCGTCCGCTCTTGGGCTCGGTAAGGGTGGCATTCAAGGTATAGGACTTCGGGCCACTCTTGTCGACAATCCAGTTGTGGTCATATCCCTTTGCGTTTCTCAGCTGCACATCATCAGCGCCGATGTTGTCGCCGATGCAATGTTTCTCACGGAAGTCGAAGGGGGTCTTCTTCACACCCGAGAACTTGCCGTCAGGAATCAGATGTTCGTCAATGGTGGTGACATAACGCGAGTTGATTCTCAGCTGGTGGTCGAGGATGGTGCCGTTGCCCTCACCCTTCAGGTTGAAGAAGGAATGGTGCGAGAAGTTACAAAGCGTGGGAGCATCGGTAGTGGCAGCATAGCGAATTACAAACTGGTTGTCGTGGGTCAGCGTGTAGCTCATCGTCACATCCAGATTACCGGGGAAGCCGTCTTCGCCGTCAGCAAACACGGTGTGCATCTGTATCACGCTGTCGTTGACCGAGGTCACATCCCAGACGCGATTGTCGGCACCGATAAGTCCGCCGTGAAGCGTGTTCTCGCCGTCGTTCTTGGACAGTTGGTATTCCACCTCGTTCAGGGTGAACGTTCCGTTGCTGATTCTGTTGGCGCAACGGCCCACCACAGCACCGAGGTAACGCTCGCCGCTGTTGTTTAGATACTTGTCGATATGGTCGTAACCCAAGACGATGTCCTCGTAGCTGCCACGATTGTCAGGCATCCACAAAGCCACCACGCGACCGCCGTAGTTGGTGACCTGCATGGTCAGGAAACCGTTGTGCAAGGTATAAAGCGACACTTGCTTGCCGGCGACCTCCTTGTTGAAATTGGCGGATTCAATCAGCTTGACTTCCTTCTTCTTGGGACCGCAACTGACTAACAATAATGCCATTGCGAATATCGATAACGCTTTTTTCATCTTTCTCGATTAGAATTTTGGGCTGCAAAAGTACAAAAACTCTTTTTTACGTGCAAACCATTTTTTAGTTCGTTCTTGAAACACCCTGATAGTCAACCTCTTTATGGTTCTTCAAAAATTCAATTATCATCTCCTCCGAGGTTTTGAACGTGCTTTGTCCCTCGTCCAAGGCCTCCATGTCGATGGTTGAAGCCATAAAGCTGTTTATCGCCACCTTGTAATGTTTCGCTGTGGAGAAGTCAGGAGCCTCAACCCATACGCTTTTCTCGTCCTCGCCGATCTTATAGGTCATTCCAGATACGGGTGAAGGATGGCGTCCGTTTTTGCGATAGCTGGCAAGGATGAACTGCTTCACCTGTGCTCCTGTCATTTCAAACACCACCACTTCGTTGTTGAACGGGTCGATGCAGTAGACATCCTTCACGGTAATGGGTCCCGCTTCGAAACGGCTTTCACGGATGCCACCTGTATTCTGGAAAGCGAAGTCGGCGCCGCTCACTTCACGAATGGCGTCCGTCATCAGACTACCGATTTCCTCTTTGTTGTCCAAAGTCTTCGATATTATCGCAAGGGCCTCATTCAAAGCGGGAGCATCGTTAAACCCGTCCACCATAGCCCTCACTTCAGGCTTCTCGTGGCTGAATTTACTGACATTCAAAACGCTCGCATACCTGTCGGTGAGCTTGCCGTCCTTAAACTTCAACGTCGTCAAGGTGGCAAATTTCAACTTGGCACCCGACTGGGTAATCAGTATGCCGTTGGTGTCCAAAGGCGGGTCGATCAACGTGTGGGAGTGGCCACCCAAGATGACATCCATCCAGGGATGGGCTAATGCCATCTCCACATCCTCCTCGAGGCCGCAATGCGACAACAGGATGAAGGCATTTGACTCGTCCTTGAGGTAACGGTACTCGGGCAACACCTCGGGGGCTTTCCTGAAGCTCACTTTCTTCAGGTTGTTGGGATGCGCACCGGGGATACCCCCACTACGCACCTCAATCAGTCCCAACACAGCCAGTTTAATCCCCTTATGCTCCAGTATCACATAGGGCTTGACGTCAAGCTTGACTGTATCGGGAATATAAACGTTGGCGCAGATAAATGGGAAACGGGCGCGTTCGATGTCCTTCTGGAAGTTGACGATGTTGCCGTCCCATTCGTGGTTGCCCACCGCGCTGAGGTCGAAACCGCTCTCGTTCATCAGCGTGATCACGGGATAGTTGACGGGGTCAAACTGGTCGTTGACGGGATTTCCCGTACGGTTGTCGCCAGCCGAAAAGACCAATAGGTCGGGATAGACCTCACGCAGACTGTCGACCAAAGCGGCAAACTTGGGGAACATATCTATTTCAGCGTGGATATCGTTGACCGAAAGGATATTGATTTCCGTTTCGCCCTTCGGGGCAGGCTGAGAAGCCGACTTGGTACCGCATCCTTGACAAAACGCAAGGACACAGGCGGCCAACAGAATAAGGTATTTCTTCATTTCTTTCATGTATTTGTTTTGTTATTCCTTGATTTGTTTCTGTAGTTCAATCATTTCGTCGCGATAGTGAGCCGCTGCAAAGAAGTCCATCTCCTTGACGGCCTTCTCCATATTCTTTTTGGCTTGAGCGATAGCCTTGCGGAGCTGTTCGGGCGACAGGTAGTTCGTCTCGCTTTCAGCGGCCATCGAGGTGCTTTCAAACCGTTTGTCGTAGTCAACGGGAGTGTGCAGGTCGCCTTTTCTCGTGCCGAGCGAGTTGTCAATAGCCTTCACGATGGTCTGGGGGACGATACCGTGCGCCTCATTGTAAGCCATTTGCTTGGAGCGGCGACGAGCAGTCTCGTCTATGGTTTTTCGCATCGAGTCGGTAATGGTGTCGGCATACATGATGACCTTGCTTTCGGCGTTACGTGCCGCACGGCCTGCCGTCTGCGTCAACGAACGCTCCGAACGCAGGAAGCCTTCTTTGTCGGCATCCAAGATAGCCACCAGACTCACCTCGGGCAAATCCAGTCCCTCACGCAAGAGGTTCACACCCACCAGCACATCAAAGTCACCCATACGGAGTCCCTGAAGAATCTCCACACGCTCCATCGTCTCCACATCGGAATGGATGTATCGCGTCTTGATTTTCAATCCGTTGAGATAGGTATTCAGTTCTTCAGCCATACGCTTGGTCAGCGTGGTGACCAACACACGTTGGTTTTTCTCCACCACCTTGTGGATTTCGTCAATCAGGTCGTCCACCTGATTCAGGCTGGGCCGCACCTCGATGAGGGGGTCGAGCAGACCCGTGGGGCGAATCACCTGCTCCACATACACGCCCTCACTCTGCTGCAGCTCGAAGTCGGCAGGTGTCGCGCTGACGTAGATGGTCTGTCCCGTAAGGGCTTCAAACTCGTCAAACTGAAGCGGTCGGTTGTCCAAAGCTGAGGGCAGACGGAAACCGTATTCCACCAAGGTCTGCTTCCTTGAGCGGTCGCCACCGTGCATCCCTCGAATCTGAGGAATGGTGACGTGACTCTCGTCGATGACGGTGATGAAATCGTCAGGGAAATAGTCCAAGAGGCAGAAAGGCCTCGTCCCCGGACTGCGTCCGTCGAAGTAGCGCGAGTAGTTCTCGATACCTGAGCAATAGCCCAGTTCCTTCATCATCTCGATGTCGAAGTTGACGCGGTCCTCCAGGCGTTTGGCCTCCAGCGACTTGCCAATCTCGCGGAAATAAGCCGCCTGCTTAAACATATCGTCCTGAATCTCAACGATGGCAGAGTTGAGTTTGCTTTGCGAGGTCACGAAGATATTGGCGGGAAAGATGGTCAGTTCCGACAGCTCCTCCATACGTCGGCCTGTCACAGGATTGAACATCTCCAGGCTGTCAATCTCATCGTCCCAAAACACAATGCGATAGGCATAGTCGGCATAGGCGGGAAACACATCCATCGTCTCGCCCTTCACCCTGAACTTACCCTGCGTGAACTCAATCTCATTCCGCACATACAAGGCCCCCACCAGGGCTTTAGCCACCTCGTCGCGGGTGGTCTTCATCCCTCTTTCCAGATAAATCACGTTCTTGCCAAAGTCATCGGGGTTACCGATACCATAGAGGCACGAAACGGAAGAGACCACAATGATATCGCGTCTACCCGACAGTAAGGCGGAGGTGGTGGCCAAACGCATCTTGTCGATGTCGGCATTGATGGCGAGGTCCTTTTCTATATAGGTATTGGTGGCGGGGATAAACGCCTCCGGCTGATAGTAGTCATAATAGGACACGAAATACTCTACCGCATTCTCGGGGAAAAACTGTTTGAACTCGCCATAGAGCTGAGCCGCAAGGGTTTTGTTGTGGCTCAACACCAATGCCGGACGGTTGAGTTGGGCCAACACGTTGGCGATGGTGAAGGTCTTTCCCGAGCCCGTCACCCCAAGCAGGGTCTGTGCACGGTCTCCCCGATTCAGTCCGTCAACGAGCTGTTTGATCGCCTCGGGCTGGTCGCCGGTAGGCTGGAAATCGGAAATGAGTTTAAAGTCCATAGGGCTGCAAAAGTACGAAAAAATCTCATTTCGCGTGTAGTGCGGCATAAGCCTTTCCCAAATGTTCCGTGATATCGGATGCTATCAAGGCCTCCTGCCCTATCTCCTCAGCGGCCAGGTCACCAGCAAGTCCATGCAGATAGACCCCCAACACGGCAGCCTCCTCAGGTGAATAGCGTTGCGCCAGAAGCGAGAGGATGATGCCTGTCAGCACATCGCCGCTGCCCGCTGTCGCCATTCCCGGATTCCCCGTAGCATTAAAGAAGCAGGTGCCATTTGGGAAGGTGATGGAGCTGTGTGCGCCTTTCAGCACGACGATGAGGTTGTTTCTCACAGAGAGTTCACGCTGTTTCTCAAGGCGTTCGAATGAGGTAGAGGTCTTCCCTACCAAGCGTTCAAACTCCTTGGGATGGGGTGTCAATATGGTCTTTGCGGGCAGAAAAGCGAGCCAAGTGGGGTTGTCGGAGAGGATATTCAAAGCGTCGGCATCCATAACCAACGGTACCTGCACCTCTTGTATTAGGCGCTTCAATGCGCGAACGGTGTCATCAGCTTTTCCCAATCCTGGACCCACGCCCACAGCGGTATAGGCATCCAGATGCTGGAACATCGTGAAGCAGGTGTCGGAATCATCACCGTCAATCATCGCCTCGGGAATGGAGGTCTGTAACGGCAGTTGCGCCACTTTGGGCAGATGGACACTCAACAGGCCCACACCGGTGCGCAGACATGATTTTGCGCCAAGTAATGCGGCTCCCGTCTTGCCTTCCGAGCCTGCAATCAGCAGAGCGTGTCCGTAGGTGCCTTTGTGGGAGTATTTGGTGCGGTTGTGCAGGATGGGTTTCACCATCGCTTTGGTGGTCAGCAGGTTGGGGGTCTCCACCTCCTCGCAGTAGCGTGGGTGCTGACCGATGTCCAAAACC
>Ga0265301_10001052_pt1 | contig 37581 bp, 28 predicted proteins | sample AusTroGonzalo_MG_2_FD_193488 | JGI IMG/M metagenome (GOLD analysis project Ga0265301, IMG submission 193488) | Bovine rumen microbial communities from tropical cattle in Woodstock, Queensland, Australia - Gonzalo_04 | ecosystem: Host-associated > Mammals > Digestive system > Stomach > Rumen ...
TTAATACTTGTTTTCTGTTCCAGCCGTTGGGCTTGTAGCTGACGTGAATCCAGCGGGGATTGCCGTGCTTGTCGCACTGCTCGTAGATGAGCTGGTCGAACTTGCCGAGGGCCTCGATGAGCCTGCCCAGCAGGAGGTTGTCTTCGGGGTTGTTGGCCACGATGTCAGCCGCTTCGCCGCGCATGTGCTGGCTGTTGGGTGCGCCGCCCACGAGGTTGTTGAGCTTGGGGCAGCGGTAGCCGCTGGTGACGCGGATAGGCTTGCCGTATCGCTCCCTCAGCGGGTCGAGAACCTGCTCCACGAGGGAGCGAAGGTTCTCTTCCGCCTCTTTGGGGGCACCGTTCCAGAGGCTATGCTTCAGGGCGGTGTCGCTTTTCAGCAGTTCGCTGATGGTGAAGTGCTTCATAAAGCCGCAGGGGTTTACTCGCCCTCAGGTCCCTCGTTGCCGCTGCCGGAGCTCTTGGTGAAGAGCTTGGTGCTGACCGAGCTGCTGATGCTGTCCTTGACGGCGATGGCCTTCACGGTGGTGGTCGCGCTCAGGGTGAAGGGCTGGGTGTAGAGCGTGCTGGCGCTGGTGGGCGTGCTGCCGTCGGTGGTGTAGTAGACGCGGGCGTCGTCAGTGGCACTGATGCTCACCTGGGTCGTCTCAGCGAAAGGCGTGGTGCCGCTGATGGTGGGAGCTGCCACGGTGTCGGAGCCTGCCGAAGAGCCACCGTTGTTGCCGCTACCCGAGTTGCCACCAGGGGTGTTCGAGCCCGTCGAGGAGCCGCCGTTGCCGTCCTCTCCGAAGGCGCCGAGATACTCCGTCTTCGAGGCCAGTCCCTCGTTGAATGAGGCCGCACCCATCACGAAAGCGTAGGCGTAGACGCGCTTGTTACCCCACTTGGCGGGCAGGCTGAGGGTGAGGACAGCCTCGCTGACGCGGGTGCCGACCGACTGGCAGCGGGCGTCGCCCAGCTCGGGGCAGTAGGCCACCAGATAGACACGGTCGGAGGCAGAGACGCGATGACCGTAGAGGTTGTTGTCGACGATGCTGACGCTGAGCACATTGCCGCTGATGGAAGCCTGACCGAAGTCCACGCCGCGCAGCTTGCCCGAACTGAGCTGCAGCTTCGTGTAGTCGACCACCAGGTTGGCCACCTCGTCGCCGATGACGAAGTCGATGTTTGCCTTCACGAACAGGCCGTTCTGGGTGGTGCGCAGGTTGTTGGCCTCGCGGCGGTAGCCTTCATAGACAGCCTCGTAGAGTTCGCCGCCAGTGCGGGTGATGAGGGCGAAGCGGGTGCGTGCAAGCACCTGGGCCTTGGTGTTAGGGTTAGAGGTTTGGGTGAGGGCACGCTGCACGTTCCTGCCCTTCCAGTTGAAGCCGACCACGTTGCCGAGCTTCCCGATGAATCCTGAGGTAATTCCCCAATTTGATTTTGCCATAGTTTTTGGTTTTAGATGGTTAGTAATTTGGTTTTGGTTTTTGGTTCTTGGTGCTTCACCGCCGAGCGCTCACTTGCGGCTAACACGATGCAAAAGTACGACGGCGAAATTGCGCTCTACGAATTTTTTCAAGAATATTTTCAAAAAACATTTGAAATAAGTCGTAACCTGTTGATAAGTATATGTGTACAACTGATATATATCAGGTTTTTTCGCAGCGTCAGGTAGAAATCAGGTTGAATCAGGTATAAATCAGGTACCATACAGGTAGGGTTCAGATAGCAGACAGGTACTATACAGGTAGGGTGCAGACAGCAAAATTCGGTAGTCATCTTAGTCATTTTAGTCATCAGTCAAAAACGTTTCTTCATAGTCAGAATCGGCACTATAATAAAGATATATCTTTATTTATAGTGAGCCCTTTTTCGCATCCGAAAACCATTTTGACCAAAATGACTAATGACTATTTTGACGGAATCCGTTCTTAGGTTTTGTTTTTTTGTATATTTGCAGCCACAGTGAAAACGTTCAACTGCAATAACAACAAGCAATGATACAAGATATTATAAAGGATAACGATGCAGTCACCCCTGTCAGCAGGGAGATGGAAGGACTACGCGAGTATTTTCCCCAGTGCTTTAACAACGAGGGACAGTTTGACATCGAAAAGTTCCGTGAGGCTATTGAGCCGCAGGTGGATGTGACACGTGAGGGGCGCAGCTACGACTTCCTCGGCAAGAGTTATGCTCGTATGCTGTCGTCACTCGATACAACAACGGTGATTCGTCCTGACGTGGAGCATAACTCGAAACCTGAGAATGCCAATAGTGAGCACATCTATATCAGTGGTGACAACCTCGATGCGCTTCACCACCTAGTGAAAAGCTATACAGGTCAAGTGAAATGCATCTATATCGACCCGCCTTATAACACCGGTACTGATGGATTTGTCTATAATGATAAGTTCAAGTTCACGGCAGAAGACCTCGAAAAGAAACTGAGCATTTCTCTTGATGAGGCAGAGAAGATTATTGCTATGACGAGCGGTCATCGTGCCAGTCATGCAGCTTGGCTTACGTTTATGATGCCCCGTCTGCAGTTGGCTCGCGAATTGCTGTCAAAAGATGGCGTCATCTTTATTTCCATTGATGATAATGAGCAGGCTTATTTGAAGCAGTTGTGCGACTTTATCTTTGGTGAAGACAACTTTTTGTCACAAGTTATTGTCCAATCAAACAAAAGAGGACAAACTTACAAGCAATTAGCTAAAACGCATGAATACTTGCTAGTATATGTTCGAAGTGATGAAACAATAATAAATGAACTCAAAAAGGAACTTACAGGTGAAGTCAAGAAGGATTCTATAAGTGATTTTTCAGAAAGAGAATTAAGGAATCGAAATCCTAAATATGGGGTGTTTAACCGTCCCAACCTCTATTATCCAATATATGTAAATCCCAATGTTGTTGACAGTAATGGGTATTGTCCAATTAGCCTTGAATGTAATTCAGAGTATTCAACCGAAGTACTTCCGTTAAACAGCGAACGTGAGAAAAGTTGTTGGAGATGGGGCAAGAAAAAACTTCTTAATAACATTGCAGAGGATTCTGACCATAGTAACATTGTTGGTCGCATAAAGAGTACTGGTGAATATGGCATATATGAGAAGTATAGAAAAGGAACATACAAAGCAAAGACAATTTGGTTTGAAGATGTCCTAATTGTAGATGACGATGAAGATGATGATATATGGGACGATACAGGAGTTATTACAGAACAGGGTTCAACTGAATTGAAAAAGTTGGGAATGGAAGAAACTTTTGACTTCCCCAAGCCTACCTATCTTGTAAAGAAAGTACTAGAATTAGCATGTACTTCTGACTCTATATGCATGGACTTCTTTTCTGGATCAGGAACCCTCGCCGATGCTGTCAATCAGCTAAATGCAAAAGGTGCTCATAGGCGATTTATAGCAGTACAAATACCTGAGAATCTGGATTTGAAATTAGAAAAGGCACCTGGAAGCGAGAAAGAGAAAATCAAGAAGGTTATAAAATTCTTGAATGAGAATGGATATCCACACACTTTAGATTATGTTGGTATAGAGCGCATCAAGCGTGCTGCAAATAAAATCAAGGAAGAGAATCCTGAATACAAAGGTGACCTCGGCTTCAAGCACTATACCCTGGAAGAAGTGCCACAGAACACCCTCGACAAGTTAGAGACCTTCGATCCCAATGTGCTGCTAACCACCGACGACACGCTGAACCTGTTTGGTCGCGAAACGGTGCTAACCACCTGGCTGATGCAAGACGGCTATGGATTAAATGCAAAGACGCAGGACGTGAAGCTCGACAAGTATCATGCCACGCTCTGCGGCAACCACCTCTATATGACCGACAGTGGATTTACCGAGGACGATATGGTGGCGCTGATAGACCTCTACCAGAAAGAACCTTCGTTCTGCCCCGACTGCATTGTGCTGTTTGGCTACAGCTTCAGTCACAACGCCAAAGACATGCTGGAGAAGAACAAACCCACCGTGGATTTGGTGAAAGATATCAAATTGATTATTGACGTGCGCTATTAAGGGATATGGAACTGATACTTCAAAACAACTTGCAGCACCAGCAACTGCCGGTAGATGCCGTTGGTAATGCCATGAAAGAATTGACTTGGGATAAACCCAAGGACTTCTATGCCAATCCCGTATGGTCGATGACCAACCCTCATCAACTAAAAGGCCCTCTGAATGAAGTGTGGAGGGAACTGAAACACAAGCACCCTTATAATACTACCGTACCCGAAGCAGGAGCGCCGCTAAACATCGACGTGAAGATGGAAACAGGTACGGGCAAAACCTACGTCTATACTAAGACCATCTATGAGTTGCACCAACGCTACGGTTTGAACAAGTTTATTGTCTGTGTGCCATCGCTACCCATCAAGGCCGGTGCCGAGCAGTTCTTGGGTGATTTATACGTGCAACGTCATTTCCACGATGCCTGCGGCTATAGGTGCGATATGGAACTGGGCGTGCTGGAAGCCGCAAAGACCAAGAAGGGAAAGCGGTATTTCCCCAGTGTAGTACGTGATTTTGTGGAAGGTTCGTGCCAACAACGGAACAAAATCTATGTATTGCTACTGAATATGGCTCTGCTGACCAATGCGCAGATACTGAAACGCGATGACTACGATTTTGGAGTGTTGGGATTCTATCGCCCGTTTGACGCACTTCGTGCCACTCATCCAGTAGTCATCATCGATGAACCCCATCGTTTCTCACGTGGGCAAACGGCTTATAAACAGATATTAGACGAACTGAGGCCGCAACTGATTATCCGCTATGGTGCCACATTCCCTGAACGGACAGTTGGACGGGGTAAAAACAAGGTAAAAGAGAAAGACTATCTGAATCTGGTTTATGACCTCAACGCCTGCGAAGCCTTCTCTCAGAATCTGATTAAGGGTGTAGCCAAAGAGCACTTCAAACCTCTTGAGGGACAGAAGGAGCGCATCAAAGTGGCTTCGATACAAGAGAAAGAACGGACGGTGACGCTGCAATATGGTGCGAAATCAGAGACGCTGCAAGCAGGCGACTATATCACCTTGTCGCCAGATATGCAGAATGTAAGCATCGAGGGCGTGGAGAAGGGCTTTGTAGAGTTGTCCAACGGAAAGCAGTTCAATACTGGCGAACAGTTCAGCCCCTCCATCTATACCGACTCCTATCAGACGGAAATGATGAGGCTTGCCATTCAGCGCCACTTTGAATCCGAGCGTCAGAACTTTGAACGCCAACAGCGCATAAAGACGCTGGCATTATTCTTTATAGACAGCATTCGTTCCTATAGAGGTGACGACAATCAGAACGGCTGGTTGGCAGAGAAGTTTGAGGATTTGTTGGCCGAAAGAGTGCTTTACGAATTAGCCTGTCCATCATCAGATGAGTACAAATCGTATTTGGAGGCTACGCTTGTTGACCTTCATGCCACTCACGGAGGCTATTTTGCCGAAGACAACCAGAGCAGCGACGAGGAGATTGGCAAACAGGTAAAGGAGATTCTTCACGATAAGAAGCAGCTGCTGTCGTTCAAAAACGAGGACGGCACGTGGAATGTGCGGCGCTTCATCTTTTCTAAATGGACGCTGAAAGAAGGCTGGGATAATCCGAATGTGTTTACCATCTGTAAACTACGCTCCAGTGGTTCGGAAATCAGCAAGCTGCAGGAGGTGGGGCGTGGGTTGCGTCTGCCCGTTGATGAGTTTGGCAACCGCAGTAGCGAAGACTATCTGCTTAACTATATAGTTGATTTTGATGAGGCAGATTTTGCAGCAAAGTTGGTGGCTGAGATAAACGGCGATTTGCCACAAGTTGTGATTACCGACAAGATTCCAATGGAGCTTATTCAGCGAGTGGCAGAAAAACGCGGAATGAATCAGTTCCAACTGATGTTGGAGCTTGCATCTAAAATGATTATCACAGATTTGCAGGGAACGGTAAACGGCGATATGTTAGGCGAACTCTATAATATTTATCCCGAGTTTGCTGACACAGGCCTACCCAAAACCAAGGTGATTGACCGTAACAAAACGAACACCAACAAGATTAAGATTCGTCCGAAGATATTCGACCACCTTCGTGATTTGTGGATGAATATCAATAAGCGGTATGTTATCTTCTTCGACCATCAGTTGGAAAAAGAATTAGAGAATGCTCTGCCAATGTTGTTTTCGGGTGGAGTGTTCAGCTATTCGGTGATGACGAGTGAGAGAGAAGTTGTAGATACCGATGATGGACAAATGGCTGTTGTACGAGAGACTGGTGTGCAATACACTACCAAGGGGAATCGTATGCCCTACAACGAATTCCTACAGCGTATCAACCGAGCAACGAGTGTCCCTATCCGTGTGCTGCATGAGGCAATGTGCAAAGCCGTTGACGGCAAGCCCGCTTTCCATCAGGACATGATCAACGACCAGTCATTGGCCCGTATCATTGCCAACATCATCGACTGGAAAATCAAAAACACGATGAACCAGTTCAAGTACAAGCAGACGACTTATGATGTAAAACGTACCCGCTTGACAGATGATAAAGGACGGCTTTACGATGATATTGTGCAAAGCTACATCGGCAATCATATCGAAAATGCCAAAGTGGCTGACAGATATCTCTATGATACCTATACATATGACAGCGAGTTAGAGAGAACGAATCTTCTGCGTTCAGACATTCAGGAAGTCATTGTTTTTGGCAAGATACCTCGTAAGAGTATTTCCATACCGACTATCACCAACGAGTCGTATAGCCCTGACTTTATGTATTTGGTGAAAAAAACAGATGGCAGCAAGGAGTTGAACATCATTGTGGAGACAAAGGGAGTGGATACACCTGCCAGTTTGCGCGAAGTGGAAGAAAAGAAAATCAGTTGTGCAGAGACCTTTTTCAATCAACTGCGTGAAGAAAAGCCAGAATTGAATGTACACTTTAAGAGTCAACTCAACAATAAACAGATAAAGGCCATTATTGACGAAGTGATAAATGGAGTTGTATAGGGATGACCGAATTCACTGTAACAGGCATTAGATATCAGATAATAGACGGCGTGTCTCTCGAAGAACGGACAGCGGCTGCAGAACGTTATTTGGCTGGTCTTGTGAAGGGACAGCCTGTGATTCTGGTGGCTGAACCCGACAACCCGATAGATGCAAACGCCATTGCGGTGTATATCGATTATGAGCGGATTGGCTATATCAACCGTGAGGAAACCGATGAATTGCGACACTTGCTCAACGAATTTCATCAGTGCGACGGTGTGGTGGAGCGGACGGATGGCCATATCACTTTATTCATTTCGGTTCCTAACGTTTCAGAGAATACGCGTTCACAGGTTGCACGTCCTCGTTTGTTGCCTGAAAGTCCGCTTGGCGATAATGTCAGAATGCCTTTCGCAAAGCCAGAAAACGCTCTCCAACTGATAGCCAGTCGATTGGCAGTGATGGAGACGGATAAGGACAATGTTCATGAGGTAATTCGGCTGGCCGAGCGTTACGTCCCACTACTGAAGCTTTCCGTTTGCCATGATGACACTTTTTGGCTAAACAGAATCGGAAAGAAACTGCACGGAATGGTCTCGAAGGGAAAAGAGTTGGGATTGGGAGAAGAAGATACCGCTAAATTGGCCGACCTGAATAACAAGGTGCGTGCTGCTTCAGGCGACATGCATCGCACGATTGAACACTGGCCCGAACGCATTTTTGTCAACCATTTGGACAGGCTTCGTAACGACGGGAATATCAACAGCCACCTCTACAAGAAATACTGCGACACTTTCTTGGACGGAAAGACATTTGAGCAGGCCGACAAAGCCAAGATGTCTGCCGAGCTTGAAAGACTCCGCGATTGGCTGAAAGACCTCAAGTGGAGCGAGATGAGAGACCCCAGTAATCTTCTGGCAATGGGCAACAAGGCAGATTATCTAGGCTTATCGCGAAAGGAGCTTTATGACCTCTACAGCGTATTGCTGTTGATAGAGCAACTCGAAGCGGCATTGAAGACGGAAACGAAGAATCCCATTGACCAGAGCGGGGATAATATTCCCGAGGTTTTGGCCACAAGCCCGCTGTGGGAAAAGGTGAAGCAGGCCGGACTGGTGGATGATGGCGGACAACCTACCGTTTCGCGTCCAGAGGCAGCGCTGATGGCGGATGCGTTGGCTCACCGGCTCGGTATCAGCAACAAGTGGAAAGTGTTCGAAAAGATGTGGCACCGTAATAATATGCGAGGCGACTACAATACGGCACTCAATCAAAGGAAATCGTTGGAGTTTCAAGATGAGCTGAAAAATATATTAGACTGATTTTTAGCAAACTACTATAATCCGTACCCCCTACGCGTACCCTCTGCGTAGGGGGTTTGTTCGTTTTCGTCGCTATATTTTTGCAGCGTCAATAGTGACACAAAACCCGAGTGACGTGAGCGAAGAGAGTCTTGCAAGTGAAAATGGATCCAAACCTCAACGCTCCCCAAGCTCACAACACTTCAAAAACTATGAGTGCAAACTTGATTTATTACAGCAAAGACAAAACGAAGATGATGCGTCCCGTCAACAACCGTAAGGAGTATCTGGATCTCCGCAACAGCGATTGGCAGAAGAAGAACGTGATGGCCATACGTGATGGCGACACTAGCCTGAAGTCACACCTGATGCAGATGAACTACAGCTGCCTGCCCAACGAAGACGGCACACTGAAAGGCACCACACGCATGAGCACCACCATAGGGATGGACATCGACCATATTCCTACCGAAGAGATGCAGGCCGTGAAGGAGCGCATCCTTGGGAAAAAGGATGAGTTGGGGCTGTTGATGCTCGAACTCAGCGCCCGTGCTGCAGGCTATCACCTTGTCTTCAAGCGCAAACCAGAACTCTCACAGGAGGAAAACCTGAAATGGGCCAGCACACTACTGGGTGTGGAATACGACGAAGGCGCCAAAGACATCACTCGTGTGTTCTATACCACTACAGCAAGCGCAGAAGACCTGATTTATTTGGACGAGGAGTTGTTTGACCAAAAGGAGTGTGTCGCGAAGCGACAGTCCGACATCCCCGAGGCACAGGGGATCGCGGATCAAGTCCGAGATGAAGGTGTTGGGGTAGAAACACCCAATGAAAGAACCCGTTTCATTGCCCAAGGCGTGATGAAGGAGAAGAACCTGAAGAAAAGCGACTTCCTGAACGAGGGCGGCAGGCATACGACCGTGAAGATTTTCCTCGGTGGTGCCACACAGCTGCTGACCAAAGCTGAGGTGAACGGCATACTTTCCGAACTGATGCCGGAGCATTGGGCGGATGAGAACATCCAGCAACTGGTGGAGGACTTTTATAAGAACTATACGAACCCTTCGCAGAAGCTGTATAAGTATCAGGAGGAGTTATTCACGCAAAGCCAGCGGATAGGTGAGGTAGGAGGTAGGAAGTATGAGGTAGGAGGTTTGAGGTATGAGGTTGGAGAGGGGGAGGAAGTGGAAGACGAGGAGGAACTGCAAACTACCAACTCCCAACTGCAAATTAAAAAGCTGCCGCAGGGCGTAAGGGAGTCTGTTGAAGCCGTTGGGCCGAGTCTCACTATGCCTGTTGTGACGGCTATCTGTCCTGCCATCGGAGCTCTCGCCACAGGGGTGCAGCTTGACGTTCACGGACAGAAGAAAGGCCTCAACCTTATTGCCTACATCGCCGGAGACTTCGCCAGCGGTAAGGGTCAAATCGACCCTGTGGTGGATGCCTGGATGAGCGAGGTAAAGGCTTTGGACAAGATGTACCAGATGCAGGAGGACGAGTGGCGGGCCAAGAAACGCGCCGCAAAGAACAAGAAGGAACAGCCTGAGGAACCCAAACTGCCTGTACGCTGTCTCACCTTGAACAACACGGTGGCGAACCTTGCAGAACGTCTCGCCAACACGGAGGGCAAACACGCCTTCTCCTTCACGCCTGAGGCTGACACAGTGGCGCAGAAGTGGAAATCCGCCCTAAGCGACTTCTCCATCATGCTCCGCCAAAGCTACGACGGCACGAGCTATGAACGCGAGGCGCGAAGCGCCGAAGCCGTCAACGTACACATCGAGAAACTCTTGTGGAATGTGACGATGTGCGGCACACCGGATGCGTTATACAGGGTTGTAAGCAACTACACGGATGGTTTCCAGAGTCGTATCGCATTAGCAAGAACACCCGACAACACTTTTGCCCCCTTGGAGGATAAGCCCTATGTGCTGACCGACCGCCAAGCCGACCGCATCAAGCAGATTGCCCATCTGTTGCCCCTGATGCAAGGCGAGGTAGTATTGCCCAAACTGGAGGCGAAGAGCCGCGAGTGGTTGGAGCGCATCCGCATTGAGACCATGAAGAACGACGACAAGGTGATGGCCCGCCAGCGTTTCCGCGTTTGTGTGACAGCACAAAGGATGACCTGTTGCCTGATGCTCTGCAAGGTGTGTGAGACATTGATACAGAAGCACGGCCTGACGGGAGCCGAAGCCCAGCTAAAGCAGTTCCCTAACCTGTGGAAAGAGATGCTGCTAAAGGCGCAGACCCAGCAGATGTTGGAAAACTACGATATCATCGCTGACTCGCTGATAGAAAATGCCTTACACTTCTTCCGCGAGCGCATCGAGAACGCCTTTAACAGTCGCGACTATGCAGGCTATCTCAGCGGGGAGCGTGTGAAGCGTGGCAAGAACGATTCCATCTATGAGCGTTTGGATGTGCAGTTCACCTTCGAGCAGGCCATGCAGCACTCGGTAGCCATAAAAGGTGCCACTGTCACCCGCAACAGCGTGCAGCAAATGCTGAAAAACTGGAGCAAGCAAGGACTTGTTGTTCAGACTGACTATATGAAATTCAGAAAATGCTGAGATTGTGATGGGTTGTTTTAGTCATTAGTCAAAATGGTCAAAATCGTTTCGGATATGCAAATTGAAATTCAAAACAACATGGAATGCTTCGTGCAGCTCTGGCAACAGCTGGAGCGCACGAGGCAGCTCCTCGGGATGCAGTACAGGCGCTTCTGCATCCGTCGCGTCCTCCAGTCGTGGTACGGTCCCGAGGCCACCGACGACTTCATCTGGGAGGTGTGCAACATGACCTCGCTCTGTATGGACGAGCCCGTCTACGGCTACGACGAGCTACCGCTACCTGCGCTCTATCCCCGCAAGAGCCGTGAGTTCATCCGTGCCTTGGTCGCCGTCAAGCTCGGCATCGGCGTGCGCCATGTGCGCCTGAAAGCACTGGATAAGGCCTACAGCATCGCCTTCCCCAACAGCACCCCCATCAACGTCAAAAAGCGAAAGCAAGCCAACGTGAGCCGCGGGAGGAAGCGGAAGCCTCCATAGGGATTGAAGGCCACAAAAGATTCTACTGCAACAGTTTTTTGAGGCCGTTACAAATATTCTGAAAATGTTTTCGTACCTTTGCAGGCATAATGCGTCATTTTATTACTTTTGCACGTTTTTAAATCTTTTACGTGATGTTAGAACAAGTACTAAGAGAGTTATTCATCAAGTCATTCAAGAGTTTATACAACCAAGAGCCACCTGTGCAGCAGGTGAATTTCCAAAAGACACGCCCTGAGTTTGAGGGCGATATGACCATCGTGGTGTTTCCCTTCGTGAAGCTGGCGGGCCGCAGTCCCGAGCAGCTGGCCAACGAGATGGGTGCCGAGATGATTAAGGAATCGGACATGATTGCCAAGTTCAACGTGGTGAAAGGCTTCCTCAACTTGTTGATTTCCGACAAGTTCTGGATGGATTTCTTCAAGACTAACCACGAGAACCGTGAGTTTGGACGCAAGCCCGTTGACGGCAAGGCCGTGGTCATCGAGTATTCCTCGCCCAATACCAACAAACCCTTGCATCTGGGCCATATCCGTAACAACCTCCTCGGCTGGAGTGTGTCGGAAATCATGAAGGCCAACGGCAAGAACGTGGTGAGGGTCAACCTGGTGAACGACCGAGGCATCCATATCTGCAAGAGCATGCTGGCCTGGCAGAAGTGGGGCAACGGCTGCACGCCCAAATCGACAGGCAAGAAGGGCGACCACCTCATCGGCGACTTCTACGTGTTGTTCGACAAGAAATATAAGGAAGAGCTGAAGACCCTGCTGCCTGCGAACTTTGCCGATTTGAGTGAAAAAGAGCAGGAAGAGGCCAAGGCACAGGCCGAAGCCCAGTCCACCCTGATGCAGGAAGCCCGCGAGATGCTGCGCAAATGGGAAGCCAACGACCCCGAGGTGCGCCAGCTGTGGGAGATGATGAACCAATGGGTGTACGACGGATTTGATGTCACCTACAAGCGTCTCGGTGTGGCCTTCGAGAAGATTTACTATGAATCGCAGACCTACCTCTTGGGTAAGGCCTTGGTGCAGGAAGGCTTGGAGAAAGGCGTGCTGTATCGCCGCGACGACAACTCCGTGTGGTGCGACCTGCGCGACGAAGGCTTGGACGAGAAGCTCCTGCTGCGCCGCGACGGCACCTCTGTATATATGACCCAGGACCTCGGCACCGCCCAGCTGCGCGTGAACGAATACGACCCCGAGAAGCTGATCTATGTGGTGGGCAACGAGCAAATCTACCACTTCGACGTGCTGAAGCGCGTATTGGTGCGCCTGGGCCGCGAGTGGGGCAACGCTATTGAGCACCTTTCCTACGGTATGGTTGAGCTGCCCAACGGCAAGATGAAGTCGAGAGAGGGCACCGTAGTGGATGCCGACGACCTGATGGACGAGATGGTGGCTACGGCCAAAGCCGTCTCCGACGAACTGGGCAAGGCCAAGGACCTCTCGCCCGAAGAGGCCGACAAGCTGTATCACACCATCGGTTTGGGCGCCTTGAAGTATTTCATCCTCAAGGTCGACCCGAAGAAGACCATGCTCTTCAACCCTGAGGAGTCCATCGACTTCAACGGCAACACGGGACCGTTTGTGCAATACACCCACGCCCGTATCTGCTCGGTGCTGCGCAAGGCTGAGGAGCAGGGCATCAAGCTGGAAAGCGAAGTGAAGGTCGGCGACTTGCAACCCAAGGAGAAGGAAATCATCGTGATGATGTACGGCTGGCCGATGGTGCTGAACCAAGCCGCCGAGAACCGCAGCCCCGCGATGGTGGCCAACTTCATCTTCGACCTCGCCAAGGAGTTCAACCAGTTCTACCAAGAGTGCAGTATCCTGAAGGAGCCCGATGCCGACAGGCGTATGTTCCGCCTGCAGGTATGCGACATGGTGGCGGCGCTGCTGCGCAATGCCTCCGAGTTATTAGGCATAGGTATGCCGGAGAGAATGTAATATGAACGTCTTCTACATACCCGATGCGGCTGAAGGCCTGACGACCCTCCCTGAGGACGAGTCGAAGCACTGCGTCAAGGTGCTTCGTATGACCGAGGGCGAGCGTTTCTGCGTCACCAATGGCGAGGGCTTCCTCTTCGACGCCGAGCTGGTGGAGGCGCTGCCCAAGCGGGCCACCGTCAGCCTGACAAACCCGCGCAAAGGGTATGACCACTGGGGCTTCAAGCTCGAAATCGCCATCGCCCCGACCAAACTCAACGAGCGCACGGAGTGGTTTCTCGAAAAGGCTACGGAGATAGGCATAGACAAGGTGCGTCTCTTCACCTCCTGTCATTCCGAGCGCCGCGCGGCCAACGTGGAGCGTTTCCAGAAGGTGATGGTGGCGGCCATGAAGCAGAGCATCAAGTCGCGCCTGCCGAAAGTGGAGGACTTGGTGCCGTTCGATAAGCTGGTGAAGCAACCCTTTGAGGGACAGAAGTTCATTGCCTGGATTGACGACGATGTGAAGGACTGCCTCTGCGACCTGTATCATAAAGGTGAGAACGCCCTGGTGCTGATTGGTCCCGAAGGCGACTTTAGCCCCGAGGAAGTGGAGCTGGCCAAAGCCAACGGTTTCGTGCCGTGCAGCTTGGGCGAAGCCCGACTGAGGACGGAAACGGCGGCTGTCGTAGCTTGCCACACAATCCAACTTATCAACCAGATGAAATGAAGAAGCTGTTTGTCGCTATATTGTTTTTGTTGTCGTTTTCCTGCGTTGCGTCGGCCCAGCAGCTCAACATCGCTTTGCTGAAATACCGTGGCGGCGGCGACTGGTACGGCAACCCGACCTCGCTGCCCAACCTGGTGCGTTTCTGCAACCAAGAGATTGGCACAGACATCAACCCGAACGTGCCCACAGTGGAGCCTTCGAGTCCTGATTTGTTCAACTATCCCTATGTCTATATGACGGGTCACGGCAACGTGGTCTTCGATGCAGCCGAGGCGCAAAACCTGCGTAACTATATGCTGGCGGGCGGTTTCCTCCACATCGATGACAACTACGGTATCCGGCAGTATATTGAGCCCCAGATGAAGAAGGTGTTTCCCGAGTTGGACTTTGTGGAACTGCCTTACACCCACGAAATCTTCAAGGCGCCGTATGCCTTCCCGAACGGTCTGCCCAAAATCCACGAACACGACAACAAGCCGCCCCAACTCTTCGCCTTAATCTACGAGGGTAGGGTGGTGTGCATCTTCACCTACGAGTGCGACCTCGGCGACGGTTGGGAAGACCAGCGCGTCCACCACGACTCGCAGGAGACCCGCGAGAAAGCCCTCAAGATGGGCGCGAATATTTTACAATATGTGTTTACAAAATGATTCGAGATATGGAACAGGAAGAAAAGAGAAAATGCCTTTACTGCGGCGAACCGCTCATAGGACGCATCGACAAGAAGTTCTGCTGCGATTCGTGCCGCAATAGCTATAATTACGAGAAGACCCACCAGCAGGTGAATGTCATCAGGAAAATCAACGCCATCTTGGCGCGCAACCGCAATATATTGGAAGAACTGAATCCCAAGGGCAAGAGCTTTGCCACACGGCAACAGATGAAGGAGAAGGGCTTCGACTTCAGATACTTCACCCATCTCTACAAGACCAAGAACGGCTCGGTGTATTTCATCATCTACGATCAGGCCTATCTTCCCAAGGAAGGCAGCGACGACTCGTATCTGTTGGTCCACTTTGACGAACGTAACAATTAAACAATATGAAAATGAAAAAGACAGTTTTTACTTTGCTGACCCTTATGCTGCTCGGTATGCTGCAGGCCGCTCCCGTCGATATGGCGACGGCCAAGAGGCTGGGCGTCAGGTTTATGAATACCAACACCGCCGTCAAGTCGGCGCAGGCCGAGTTGGTGTATACGGGCTATGCCGACAACGGGCAGGCTTGTTTCTATGTCTTCACGATGCAGCCCAAGGGCTTCGTCATCGTCAGTGCCGACGATAGGGCTAAACCCATCTTGGGCTATTCGGTTGAGGGCGCTTTCAGCGACGATATCCCTGAGGGCTTGGAGAGCTTCTTCCAGAACTACAGGGCGGGCATTAGCCAACTGATGGCCAGCAACGAGCCACAGACAGCTGAAGCGGCTGACGATTGGCAACGCCTGGAGACCACTGGGCGCATCAACCGCGAGCGTATCACCCGCGAGGTGCCGCAACTGCTCACCTGTAAATGGAACCAGTCGGCATTGTACAACCGCCGTTGTCCCGAGGACGAGAACGGTCCCGATGGACACGTCTACGCAGGCTGCGTGGCGACGGCGATGTCGCAAATCATGTACTACTGGCAATGGCCTCACCGCGGCAACGGCGCCTATATCTACACGATATGGGAATACGGACAGATTGCTGCCTCGTTTGAGGACACGCATTACAGTTATGAGTTGATGCCCGATTTCCTCGACTGGACCTCGACGGAGGAAGAGATTGACGCAGTGGCCTTGTTGCAGTTTCATGCCGGCGTAAGCGTTGAGATGGGCTATAGCCCCGAAGGGAGCGGCGCTTTCTCGGAAAGGGTGGCCAACGCTATGGCGAATCATTTCTACTATTCTTCGGAGATGGAGCATTACTATCGCGTCCACTTTGATGACGCCGTGTGGGACAATATGCTGCGCGAGAACCTCGACCTGGGTGAGCCGCTCTACTACAGCGCCTCGGGTGCCGACGGCGGACACGCTTTCGTGTGCGACGGATACGACCAGAACGACATGTTCCACTTCAACTGGGGCTGGCAGGGACTCGACAACGGCTATTATGCCATCAACGGGTTGTATCTCTCGCATTATGCCTTCCCCAACGGCCATTCCGCCATCTTTGGCATCGCCCCCGACACCTATCAGCAATGCTACAGCCCCGAAGCCTGTAAGGATGTGCAGATTACTCCCGTGGCTGAAGGCACCAACCGCATCACCCTGACCGCCCCTGCGGTGACGATGGCTGAGTGGGACATTGAGCAGTTGGACAGCATCGTCATTATGCGCAACAACGAGGTGGTTCACACCGAATACAACGTCCCAGGTGCCGCTCAGGTGAGCTATGACGACACCGATGCCCTGGGCATTGGCCACTATAGCGTCTACGCCTTTGTGGGCGACTTGCAGAACTACACGGTGAAAGACACCGTGATGAACGGCCCTACCTGTGACCTCAATTTCCATCTGCACGACTCAGTGGGCGACGGCTGGATTACCTCTGCCATCTCCATCGTCGACTCGCGCGGCAATGCCATCCATCGTATCGGACTGGCTGAAGGCAGCGATGCGGAAGTCAAGGTGGAGGTGCCGGCCAGCGAAGAAGTGTATGTCCATTGGGCTTACACCATAGGCGGAAAGGATCACGAGTGCTACTTCGAGGTGTACGACTGGGACGGTCGTCTGGTGTACGCCACTGAAGACAAACCCGAGATAGGGGAGTTGTGCAACCTCTATGTGGACTGCTCGGACGCGGTGGAGGAGCAGGCTGAGGAAACACTTACGGTGTATCCTAATCCTACCGATGCCGTCATCAGGATTGAAGGCGTAGAGGTGGCGCTGGTGGAAGTCTATAACACGATGGGCCAGCTGGTGATGCGTGCCAATACTCCCGTCGTCGACCTCTCAGGTCTTGAGCCGGGTGCCTATTTCATCCGTGTGGTGGATACTTACGGCTCGGTCTCGGTAGTGAAATCGTTGAAGAGATAAAGCTCGCCTGTCGGCTGTACGGTCGCTTTGGGTTGCGCCCCAATCATGGCATCGAAGTCGTCTTCGCTGATGATGGGGATGCCGAGGGCTTCGGCTTTCTTGCGTTTCTCTGGTCCCATCTTGTCGCCGGCCAGCACGTAGTTGGTCTTGCTGGAGATGCTCCCCGAGTTCTTACCCCCATAGGCCTCGATGGTCTCCTTGATGCCGTCGCGCGAGTAGCGTGCAAACACGCCGCTGACCACGAAGACCTTTCCGGCCAGCACCTGCTGCTTGTCCGATTTGGGCGTCTCGGCTTTGGCAAGCTGTAGTCCGGCAGCCCTCAGACGCTCCACGATATTCAGATTCACGGGGTTTTCAAAGAAATCCTTCACCGACTGGGCGATGACTTCGCCCACGGTGTTGATGGCACTCAGCTCTTCGACGGAGGCTTGCATCAAGGCATCGATGTCGTGATACTCAGCCACGATGGTCTTGGCCACCACTTCGCCCACGTTACGAATGCCCAAGGCGAACAGCACACGCTCGAAGGGCACCGATTTGGATTTCTCTATAGCGTCGATGATGTTTTGGGCGGTCTTTTCCTTGAAGCTCACTTTGCGGGTCTTGCCGGTGGCGATGCCGTTTTCGTCGAGGATGGGCAGCTCCTTCGCCAATCCGAACAGCTTGTCGTAGGTCAGGGCATACAGGTCGGCAGCGTCTTTGATAAGTCCTTCGTCGTACAGCAGTTCTATCTTGCCTTCGCCGAGGCTCTCGATGTTCATCGCCTTGCGGCTGATGAAGTGCTCGATGCGCCCTTTCACCTGTGGGGGACAGCCTTGGGCATTGGGGCAATACCAGGCGGCCTCGCCTTCGTGCTGTATCAACTCGGCGCCGCAGGCAGGACAGCTTTTGGTGAACGTCACGGGCTGGGCGCCTTGCTGGCGTTTGTCGAAGTTGACGCCGATGATCTTGGGGATAATCTCGCCGCCTTTCACTACGGTGACAGTGTCGCCGTAATGCAGGTCAAACTGGCGGATGAACTCTTCGTTGTTTAAGGTGGCACGTTTCACCGTCGTTCCAGCCAGCAGTACGGGTGCGAGGTTGGCCACAGGAGTAATGGTGCCGTGACGACCTACTTGGAAATCCACACTCAGCAGCTCGGTCTCCACCTCCTCAGCCTTGAACTTGTAGGCAATGGCCCATTTGGGCGACTTGGCGGTGTAGCCTAAGACCTGTTGCTGCGCATAGCTGTTGACCTTGATGACGATGCCGTCGATGGCGAAGGGCAGCTGGTGACGGGCTTCGTCCCAATAGTCGATGAACTCGAAGATTTCGTCAATGGACTTGCAGCGGGCCATGAAGTTGGAGATGTTGAAGCCCCATTGACGGGCGGCTTGCAGGCTTTGGTAATGAGTTTGATAGCGGTCTTCGAGGCCGTCCATCATCATATAGTAGCAGTAGTTGTCCAGGCGGCGATGCGCCACTTCCTTGCTGTCTTGAAGTTTCAATGTGCCCGCGGCTGCGTTGCGTGGGTTGGCGAAAAGGTCGTCACCTGCTTCGGCGCGGGCTTCGTTGAGTCGGTTGAAACTCTCGAAGGGCATCACGATTTCGCCGCGCATCTCGAAGAAAGGGGGATAGTCGCCGTGCAGCTTCAATGGGATAGTGCGGATGGTCCTTACGTTGGTGGTGACGTCGTCGCCTTGTGTGCCGTCGCCTCGGGTGACGGCTCTCACCAATAAACCGTTTTCGTATTGCAGGCTGATGCTCAGTCCGTCAAACTTCAGCTCGCAGCAAAACTCCACAGCCTCCTCGACGCTCTTCTTGATGCGGCTGATGAAGTCGGCGATTTCCTCGCGGCTGTAACTGTTAGCCAGCGACAGCATAGGGTAACGGTGTTGCACACTCTTGAATTCCTTGGTCACGCCGCCGCCCACTCTTTGGGTAGGCGAGGAGGGCGAGAGGAACTCGGGGAAGGCCCGTTCCAGACGCGCCAGCTCTTCCAGCTTCATGTCGAACTCGTAGTCGCTGATGGTGGGCTTGGCGAGGATGTAGTAGTTATAGTTGTGTTGCTCCAACTCCTCGCTGAGGGTAGCGATGCGCTGACGGGCTTCTTCTCGGGTCATAGTTGGATGTATTTCAGCGGGTTGACATTAAGTGCCAACAGCAGCAGACCTACGCCGACGATGGAGGCTGCGGCTCCGGCCAGCGTCAACAAGGCACCCTTGTAGTTGCGTTTCAGGATGAGGATAAGCAGGATACTGAACACGACGAAGGCACTCTCGTACCAGAAGCAGATGCCCAAGCCCAACACGAGGCCTGCGACGAAGAATGAGGTACGGTGTACGTTATCAGTGAGATTGTTTTGTCTGAGCACTTCCTGACGTAGTACTACGTTGGCGCCGTAGAGCAGCATCGGGAGTCCGAGAAATGCGCTGGCGTTTAGGACGATGCCGAATGAGGGCATGATGCAGCTAAAGACCGGGATGAGGGCAATCAGCCAGGCACTCTCTTTGGTCGAGAACAGATTGCAGATGCGGTAGACCATTGAGACGGTGAACAGCGAGACGAAGGCATAGAGCGACCGGCTGAGAATCATCATACCTTGCGACTGGCTGATACCGAAGAGGGCTTTCAACTTGTCCAGGAAGCCAATAAAGAGGGTGGGGTGTTGCAACTCGCCGCGTGAGCCGAAGCCTGGCACGAAGATGACGGCAATCAGTCTGGCGGCTATGGCGATAAGCATCAATGAGGTGAAGGGATGCTTTTCCTTGAAGATTCTGAGTTTTTGAAGCATGGTTTCTGTAGTGATTAATCAGAGTTTGACGATGCGTTTGACAATAGTTTTGTTGCCGAAATCCAAACAGACAAGATAGATGCCTGAAGACAGGTGACTAATGTCGAGGTCGAATTGGTTGGACGGAGCAGGCTGGGTGCTGACACAGCGTCCTTGCCCGTCGTACACGCTGACGATTTTTAGACCTATATCGGTTTTGATATTCAGCAGGCCGGAGCTGGGGTTGGGCGACAGCTCGCACAGCGGCTCGTCGGCTTGCAGGCCGTCGGGGTTGTAAATGAGCTCGATATCGTCGACAAAGAGGTCGTCGTTGGTGCTGCCGTTGCCAGGCGTCTCGTTGGTGGTGATGGAGAAGAGGATGTAGCGTGGGTCGTTGCAGGGACCGTCTTTGACGAAAGGCACGCTGAGACGTGTCCAGTTGTATGAACCGTTGGCCGTTGAGGTACGTGTGAAAGTGTATCGTGCCGAGGCAACCAGCATATTGGCAGGTTCCTCTGTACCGTTGGCAATGAACTTGTAATCAGCATCTCCATGGACTACGGCACGCAGTTGAGCCCTTTGAGAGGCACTCTCGGAGCGGAAGCATACCCATAAGGCAATGGAATCGGGGACAACTGTGATGGGCGTGTTGTAGGCACTCTCCGAACGTTGGGTGTAGTTGTAATTGCTTGAACCTGTTGCCGACATGCTACCGGCATTCATGCGCCCGTTGGTCATGTTGCCGTTGGCAGTAATCCCTAACACGCTACTGGGGAAGATGCGGACACTCTTTGCTCCAGTAGTTCCTGGGCGTGTATGACTGGATTCTTCAATCTGGTTGGAGAGGAAGCCTGAGAAGGTGCCTGTGGCGGTACCTCCCGAGTGCCAGTGTACCGGCTCGCTGACCGCCTTGGTGGCACGGGTGGTCCATTGTTCAAATCCGGGATTGTCGAATTGTATTTTGTCTTGTGCGAAAATATTGAGACTCAACGCACTGAAAAGAAACAGCAAGATATAAGCAAAGAGATTTCGATTCATAGTGACCTATTTTGTTTGCGCAAAAATAGCAAAAATGCGCTAAACCTGACCATGTAAGTCCAAAAAGCTTTATTTTTGCCACAAAGAAACAACAAAACACGACAATATGACAACATTCAACGCAAAAGAAGTAAAAGACCAGGTGGTGCAATGGATTCGCGACTGGTTTGAACAGAACGGAAAAGGCTGCAATGCCGTTATCGGCATCTCAGGCGGCAAGGACAGCAGCGTGGTGGCGGCGCTATGTGCCGAAGCCCTTGGCAAGGATCACGTCATCGGCGTCACGATGCCCAACGGCGTACAGCCTGATATTGACGACAGCATGAAACTCATCAACCATCTTGGTATCCGCCACTGTTGCGTGAATATTGGCGACACCTATCAGGCTCTGATTTCGGCGGTGAAGGAACAACTGGCCACTTTGGATGCTGAGGTAAGCCGTCAGACGGTCATCAACCTGCCACCGCGCCTGCGTATGTCAACTTTGTATGCCGTCTCGCAGTCGATGAACGGACGTGTGGCCAACACTTGCAACCTCTCTGAAGACTGGGTGGGCTATTCCACCCGTTACGGCGATGCCGCTGGCGATTTCTCGCCTTTGGGCGGACTTACCGTACAGGAAGTGAAGGCGATAGGGAAGGAGCTGGGTCTGCCCATTGAGCTGGTGGAAAAGACTCCTTCAGATGGTCTCACCAACAAGAGCGACGAGGATAACCTGGGCTTCACCTATGCCGTTTTGGATAAGTATATCCGCACGGGTGTTTGCGAAGACCCCGACACCAAGGCCCTCATCGACCACAAGCACGTCACCAACCTCTTCAAGCTCCAACCCATCCCCCATTTCGAGATGAAGTAAATCATCAACACTCAACTCAAATCTCATACCTCAAACCTCATACTTCATACCTCTCAACTAAATATGTACTCCTGCCCGATACAAATCAGAATGAGCGACCTCGACCCTTACAACCACGTCAACAACGGGGCGCAATGCAATTTTTTCGACATGGGTCGAAGCCGTTACTTCGAGCATGTCTTTCAAACCCATATCGATTGGCTTACTTTCAAATACGTACTTGTCCACGTGGATTTGGATTTCCGAAAACCGGTGCTTTTTCACGACCCGATTGTCTGTGAGAGCCGCGTCATTGAGATGGGCAACTCCAGTTTCAGGATGGAGCAATGCCTGAAGGATGCCGAAACGGGAGAGATTAAGACGCTGTGTCACGCAGTGGTGGTCTATTTCGACCGTGAGGCGAACAAGTCGGAAAGGATTCCCGATGCCGATAGGGAAAAAATGATGCAAGATATAAACCATTGAAGCTATGAAAAAACTGTCCATACTGATTGTCGGCTTGCTGGCTGCCATCGGCCTCCAAGCCCAAACTGAGGCCGAGCTGAACGCTTGGAACGATGTCAATATCTATGAAATCAACCGTGAGCTGCCTCGGACGAATGTCATTCCTGTGGGTGAGCAGTGGTCGCAATGCCTCAACGGTGATTGGAAATTCCATTGGGTGGACTCGCCCGCAAAGGCTCCTGCTGATTTCTATAAGGCGGATTATGATGTATCCTCGTGGGGAACTATCAAAGTGCCAGCCAACTGGGAGCTTAACGGCTACGGAACGCCCATCTATGTCAATGTGGACAACGAGTTTCGTCCCAACGAGCCGCCTTTTGCTCCAACGGTGGACAACCCCGTAGGCTGCTATGTGACGGAGTTCGACATTCCCGAGATATGGAAAGACCGTCGGACTTTCATCAACTTCGGTGCGGTGAAGTCAGCCTACTATGTATGGGTGAACGGACAGTTCGTCGGCTATACCGAGGACGCCAAGACCAATGCCGAGTTTGACCTTACGCCATACGTTAAAGTTGGCAAAAACAAGTTGGCCGTGAAGGTATATCGTTTCTCCAACGGCTCCTATTTCGAGTGCCAGGATTTCTGGCGTTTGAGCGGTATTGAGCGCGATGTGGTGCTTTATTCCAAACCAAAATCGTATATTGATGATTATGAGGTGTTTGCTCGATTGGATGAGACCTATCGCAATGGAAACTTTGCTATTCGCTTGAATTATGCAAACTTTACGGGTAAGGCCTTTAAAAAAGAAAAAGTAGTTGTGACGATATATGATGGTGAGGAAGAGGTGGCTCGTATGGAGGAACTGATGAAGGATGCAGAATTTGGTTTATTTGCTACCCTTGGTTTAATTAAACCTATACCCAACATCAAGCCATGGTCGGCGGAGCATCCTAATCTTTATCGATTGGAAATTCAGGTTCTGGACAAGAAAGGTAATGAGATTGAGCGTTTGGAGAACCATATTGGCTTCAGAAATGTAGAAATCAAGGACGGCAAGCTTTTGGTCAACGGGCAATACGTATTAATAAAAGGTGTGAACCGCCACGAGCACGACCCCTACACAGGTCATGTGGTTTCTCGTGAAGCGATGGAACGCGATATTGCCCTAATGAAGCAAATGAATATCAATACGGTACGCACCTGCCACTATCCCGACGACCCGTATTGGTACGAACTCTGTGACAAATATGGCCTATACGTTTGGGATGAAGCCAACTGCGAATCCCATGCGCAGGGCTATGGTGAGAAGAGTTTGGCCAAGGACGAGCGTTTCAAGAAGATGGTCTGGTCGCGCAACCGCAATATGCTGGAACGCGACAAGAACCATCCTTCGGTAATTATGTGGTCGATGGGCAACGAGTGCGGCAACGGCGTCAATTTTGAATACACATACGACTGGATGAAGGAAAGCGACCCTTATCGCCCCGTGACCTACGAAAGAGCCATATACGACCGCAATACAGATGTCATCGGCTTGATGTATGCCAGCCCGAAATATCTGCAACGCTTTGTGGATGAAGGTCTTGATACGTTGCGTCATCGTCCCTTCATCATGGTGGAATACTGCCACGCGATGGGCAACAGCATGGGTGGCTTGCAGGACTATTGGAACGTGATTGAGGCCAATGAGCAACTTCAAGGCGGCTGCATCTGGGACTGGGTGGACCAGAGTTTCATCGTTCACGACAAGGACAAAGATGTCGACTGGTTGGCTGTCGGCGGTGACTTCGGTCATGCCTACGGCGTTGGCGATGATGATGCTTTCTGTGCCAACGGCGTAGTGAGTTCCGATAGGACGCCACACCATCATGCTGCCGAGGTGAAGAAGGTGTATCAACCTATCAAGTTCAAAGCCATTGACTTGAAGGCAGGGGAATTTGAAGTGAAGAACTGGAATGCCTTCACCGATGCCTCTGTATACGAATATGATTACACCATCTTCTCTGCCGAGAGGGAGTTGCTGAAAGAGAAGTTTGACCTCAATCTCAAACCTTACGAATCGACGCATATTAACATCCAGCGTTTGCGCATCTATGGCAACCCTGGAGAGGAGTTCTTTGTGCGTTTTTCGGTAAAACTGAAAGAAGCTCAACCATTTATGCCTGCTGGAACGGAAGTTGCCTATGATGAGTTCAAGTTGGATTGGCCTTCAGCACCGTTGGAATTGTTGCCCGAAGGAGGAGAGATTAAGTTTGATGTTGTCATGAATGGTGAGCAAAAACTCTATCGCTATTATGGCTACAATTATTCTAATGCTACCGAGTTCGACATTATGTTTGATGCCGAAACCGGTGAAATGATTTCGTATCAGTTTAACGGTAACTCTGTACTGATCGATAGCGAAGAGGATTTGGTCGGAAATCTTAGACAGAACTATTGGCGGGCTCCTACCTTGAATGACGAAGTGGATGGTTGGGCTTTGCCACGTTGGAGGAAAACAGGTCTGCAACACCTGAAACCCCAATGTACTGCCTGGAATAGTGAATACATGGAAGACGGAGCGATGTATATCATCGCGAAGACGGAATTCCGCGATGCGCAGAATGCGCTGCAGATGGTGGTCAACTCGTACTATCGTATTGATGGTAACGGTAGTGTCAGTATTACTAACCGTGTGGAGCCCATGGAAACGATTACTTCTTTGCCGAAAGTCGGAATGCAGTTCTCCGTGCCTTTGGATTACAAGAATTTGACGTATTTCGGCAAGGACACCGAGAACTATCCTGATCGCAATGCCTCAGGCAAGATGGGCGTGTACAATGTGAATGCTTTGGATTTGTTTGAGCAACATGTAGTTCCGCAGGACAACGGCAACCATTCCGATACACGCTGGTTGGCCTTAACGAGCCACAAGAGCAAGGTCGGACTGTTCGTTACCATGGCCGAGCCATTCAATTTCAGCATTTACAATTATGACGACGACAACCTGACCGAAGCTCGCCGTATCAACCAACTGAATCCATCCGACTTCCTGACGGTGAATATCGACTACAAAGTGGCTCCCATCGGTACGGCCACTTGCGGCCCAGGCGTGGATGAGAAGTATGTCATTAAGAATCAAATGTATGAGTATTCGGTAATGTTCCAGCCTTTTGTGGTGACTCAGACCAATCCCGTCGAGTTGAGCCGTTATCAAGTGCCTGACTACGATTCAATCATGGTGTCGGCTCCCGTAATCCATTCCTCGATGTTGGGCGATGAGAACTACCGCATTTACAACCGCCCGATTTCAGTTTCCATCACCTGCAGCGACCCAGAGGCGGAAATCCGTTACACTACCGATGGCACAGAACCGACGGCAAAGTCGAAGAAATACACCAAAGCCTTTATCATCACCAATACTTGCACTGTGAAGGCCAAAACCTTCAAGAAAGGTATGGTGGAGTCGTTCACGGCGCAGCGCGAGTTTTTGCGTCGCAATATCAAGCACACCACTTTCGTCAATCCTCCTGTGGAGCGTTACGGAAAGGACGCCGACCTCGCCTTGATGGACGGCAAGAAAGGTGCTCCGCATGACTACAGTAACGATTGGATGGGCTTCCAGGGTGTGGATATGGAGGCCACCATCGAGTTGGCGGTTCCAACTGCCATCAAGAAAGTGACAATAGGTCTGTGCCACGAGCCTAACGACTGGGTGCTGTGGCCCAAGGGCGTGTGGGTCAGTTTCTCGACGGATGGCAATACCTTCACCGATTGGCAGCAGGCTGAATTGCCTGTCTTCGATAAGCCAGACAAGATGCAGGGTCATGGTAGAATAGAGGCCAGAGCCTTAGTGAACGTGGGTCGTGCAAAGTTTTTGAAGGTGAAAGTGGAGAATCATGGCGTCTTGCCTGAATGGCATCCCTACGCAGGTAAGAAAGCCTGGATCATGGTAGACGAGGTAGAGATAGAATAAAAAATAGGGGTGACCGCTTTGGCCACCCCTATTTTGTTTGTGTTACCAATCGACAGCCATTCGCTGTACCGGCATTGTCATGCAGCGAGCGCCGCCGCCGCCACGCGAGAGCTCGTTGCCCTCGAAGGCGACGATGCACTTCTTTTGTTTGTCAAGAGCGACCTTATTGTTGACCACATCGGCGGCAGTCACTACGTTGAAGCCTGCATTGCTGAGGGCTTGCAGCGTGTGTTGGTTGCGTCCGTAACCGATGAACTTGCCTGGCTCGAGGCAGAAGAAGTTGCAGCCGCTGTGCCATTGCTCGCGGGCTGCCCAGTCGTTGTTGCCGCCTCCGCATAGGATGGGCTCCATGTCGATGCCGACCGTCTTCAGTCCAGCCACCAGGTCGGGCACTTCCTCGCCAACGGCTTTCTGTCCATCGACGGTGATATGGAAGGTCTTGAAGGCAGGGTTGAGGATAACGGGCTCGTACACCATGCATCTGTCCACATCAAGCATGGTGAACACCATATCAAGATGGATGAACGACTCGGGGGTGAGGGGCAGCTCTTGGAAGAAGAGGTGCTTCACTCCGGGTTTGGTCTTCAAGTGTTCGACGAGGCTCTCGATGCCGTGCATATTGGTGCGGGCTCCCAAACCGCTGATGATGACGTCGTCTCGGATGATCTGCACGTCGCCGCCTTCCACTGTGGCGATGCCTTTGGTCTCATAGTCAGTGGTGAGTCTCACCACTTTGGCTCCAAACATGGGGTGGAAGGTATAGATGGCATCGAGGATGATGCACTCACGGGCACGTACCTGAGAGGCCATACCGCTGATCATCATGTTGTCGAACATCGTGAACGATGCGTCGCGCATGAAGAACAGGTTAGGCAATGGACGGAGCAGGTATTTCTCATTGTTGTATGAAGCGATGCCTTCAATCCTGACGCCTTCGACGAGTTGATGGGCCAGTTCTTTGGCATCTATGCTTTTGAGGTAGTCGGCGAACAACAGGCGGTCTTCAGCCTTGCAGATGCGTTCGATGAGACTCCTTTTAATTTGCGGCTCTTCAAGAATGTCGGCCAACAGGTCGCAGATTTCGTGGACCTTGGCGACTTTCTGCAGCACGCGCTTGAAATAATGGTATTCTTTTTGTGCAACTTGCATGTTCAGGATGTCGCTGAACAAGTAAAGGTGAGCGTCTTCTGGGGTCATATTCTCAATCTCGATTCCAGGCATGTGGACCAGAACGTGTTGTAATTTGCCAATTTCAGAACTGACGTTGACGCTGATGGGGTTGAAATCCATATAATGTATTTTCGTGAAACAATGGGAGCTTTTCTGCTTTTTGGCTCCAAATAACGGTGCAAAATTAGCAAATCTTCCTCGATTGGCAAGGCAAAAATCGGAAAAAATCTACTCGTATGCCCGAAACTTGACTTTCTCGGGTTGCTCAATACGAAGATACAACTCCTCACATTCCTTTCCGCCCCAGTTGCCCACTAAACTCGCTTCACGGGTCAAGGTTTTGAGTTCCTCAAGGAATTCGCTCAATGGAATCGAGTAGGCTCCCAAACTCATCAAATGGTTCGTTTCCTGCTGGCAGTCGATGAGTTTGAAGCCGTTTTTCTGCAGGAATTGGTGCAGATGGTAAAATGCCACCTTCGAGGCATCGGATACGGTATGGAACATCGACTCGCCGAAAAACACTTTACCTATAGCCAAGCCGTATAATCCCCCCACCAGTTCACCGTTCATGTAGGTCTCAAAGGAATGGGCGTAACCCAAGTCGTGCAGATGGGTATATGCGTCCACCATCTCGTCTTGAATCCAAGTACCGTCTTGTCCTTCGCGAGGCGTCTCGGCGCAATGTAGCATCACTTGGCGGAAATTCGTGTCAATCTTGACCTCAAACTTTCCAGATTTCAATGTGTGCCTCAGGGAATGGCTGACTTTCATCTCGCCTGGACGGATGATTAAGCGTGGGTCGAGCGACCACCATAGGATGGGGTCGTCTTCGCTGTACCAAGGGAAGATGCCGTTGGCATAAGCCATAATCAAGCGTTGGGGCGAGAGGTCGCCGCCAAAGGCCAAAAGCCCGTCGGCATTGGCACGGTCAGCGGGTGGGAAGAAGCAGTCGTCGTCGTTGAGTTGGAAAATCATGGTGCAAAAATACGGAAATTCTCTATCTTTGCACCGTCAAATGCGTATTATGCCGCGTTATTTCATCCACATGGCCTACAACGGAAGCCGCTATCACGGCTACCAGATACAGCCCCACGCTGAGAGTGTGCAGGCTACGGTGGAGCAATGCCTGAGCCTGAAGTTGGGACAGACGGTTTCCATCACAGGCTGTGGACGTACCGATACAGGGGTGCATGCCCGCAACTATTACGCCCACTTCGACTTCGAAAAGGAGATAGCCGAGTCCGAAGCCCTTGCCCATCAGATGAATGCCTTCCTGCCTGAAGACATTGTGGTTTATAGAATCTGGCAGGTTGCGCCCGAACTCCATGCTCGTTTCGATGCCGTGTCGCGCACCTATCATTATTATATCACGCGAACGAAGAATCCGTTCCATACACAGGATGCCTATTTCCTTTACGGTGATTTGGATATTGAAAGAATGCAGGAAGCGGCCAATATCCTCTTTGAGTACGAGGATTTTACGAGTTTCTCGAAGGTGCATACCCAGGTGAAGACCAACAACTGCAAAATTATGGAAGCGCGTTGGTTTGAGCAGGAGGACTTGTTGGTGTTCCGTATCAAGGCAGATCGTTTTCTGCGCAATATGGTTCGAGCTATCGTTGGCACCTTGTTGGAGATAGGGAAGGGGCGCATGACCCTTGACGAGTTTCGCGCTGTCATCGAGAGGAAAGACCGCTGCGAGGCTGGAACCTCGGTGCCAGCCCATGCATTGTTTCTTGAAGAAGTCGACTATCATCCTCAAATCTGAAATCTAAAATCTTAAACCAATATGTTCCAACGAATTATCCGTTTTTGTGTAAAGCTGGTTCAGAAATACTTGCCTGAACCTTTTATCTTTGCAGTTATCCTGACCTTGCTGGCCTTTATCATTGCTATGCCGGTGTGCAAGCAAACGCCCATTGAGGTCGTTGAGCATTGGGGCAACGGTGTGTGGTCATTACTGGCCTTCGCCATGCAGATGGCACTGGTATTGGTCAGTGGCTCGGCTTTGGCAGCGGCACCCTCTATAAAAAGAGGCATCAGCGCTTTAGCGGCCCTGCCTAAGACACCGGCAGGAGCTATTGCTTTGGTGACAGGCATCTCAGCGTTGGCTTGCTGGCTCAACTGGGGCTTTGGCCTCATTGTGGGCGTCATCTTCGCTAAGGAGATTGCAAAGAAGATGAGAGGAGTGGACTATCGTCTGCTTATCGCTTCGGCCTACAGCGGATTCGTGGTGTGGCACGCAGGTCTCTCAGGCTCCATCCCGCTGACGATGGCTACTTCCACTTCCAATCTTGAGAAAGTCACCCAAGGGGCGTTGGTCGACCCTGTCCCGATTAGCCAGACGATACTGGCATCGCAAAACCTGCTGATGGTCGCAGCGGTCATCGTGGCGATTGTGGTGGTTAATTCGCTGATGCATCCTAAAGGAGATCAAGTGGTGGCCATCGAACCTTCGTTGTTGTATGAGGAGGAACCTAAGCCTGAAGCCCAACCCACTACACCTTCTGAGAAGCTGGAGAACAGTCGAGTCCTTTCATGGATTATCTCTTTGTTGGGCTTATCATATTTGGTGATACATCTCTTTTTCAAAGGTGGCACTTTCGATTTGGGCTCGGTTATCATGCTGTTTTTGTTTTTGGGTATTATCCTGCATGGCACGCCTTTGGCTTATGTGAGGGCTTTTGGCAAGTCAGTAGGTGGCGCGGCTGGCATCTTGCTGCAGTTCCCGTTCTATGCTGGCATCATGGGCATTATCACGGGAGTAGGGGAGTCGGGCATCTGTCTCGGTGAAGTAGTCAGCAACGCCTGTGTGGCCATCTCTACGCCTAAGACGTATCCGCTGTTTACCTTCTTCTGTGCCGCCATTTTGAATATGTTTGTCCCCTCAGGTGGAGGACACTGGGCGATTCAGGCTCCTATCATGTTCACAGCAGGTGCTGCTTTGGGTGTGGCTCCCGGACTGACGGGTATGGCTATTTCGTGGGGCGATGCCTGGACCAATCTGATTCAGCCTTTCTGGGCATTGCCGGCTTTGGCTATCGCCAAACTGAATGCGAAAGACATTATGGGCTTTTGCATTATCGACCTGTTTATCACCGGATTGATTATCTGTGGAGGGTTGTTGCTTTGGGCATAGACCTGAACGCTTGAAATAGAAGAATATACAAAAAAAGCAAGACCGTAATCGAGTCTTGCTTTTTTGATGTAGCGGGAATGAGAATTGAACTCATGACCTCCGGGTTATGAATCCGACGCTCTAACCTACTGAGCTATCCCGCCGTCATTCGGGCTGCAAAAATAGATATTTTTTCAATACAACAAGAAAAAAAGCGGAAAAAAAGTTTTCCGCTCTTTTCTTGTATTAGGTTAGCCCTTATTCCGTCAGTTCTTTGGCGGCCTGTTCCAGCTTAGCGTCAATGACTTTCATCGCTTCTGCAATACCTTGTGAGGCGTCGCCCTTCATGCTGAAGTAGAACTTGATTTTCGGCTCGGTGCCAGAGGGACGGATGGTGATCTTTGAACCGCTCTCGGTGAAAAACTGCAGCACGTCGCTCTTGGGCAGCGTAATGGGTGTGACCTTTCCAGTGGTCAGGTCTTTGGCTTCCTGCAGCTTGTAGTCACGAATCTCGACGACCTTCTCGCCTGCAATGACGGTAGGCGGAGTGCTGCGGAACTTGGCCATCAAGGCCTTGATTTCCTCGGTGCCGCTGATGCCTTTCTTTGTTAGTGAAACGAGTTTCTCTTTGTAGAGGCCGAATTCCTTGTAGATGTCCATGAGCAACTGGTAAGGGGTCTTGCCTTGTTCGGCGGCCCATGCGGTGGCTTCGGCAATCATACTGGTAGCGATGACGGCATCCTTGTCGCGGACGAAGTCGCCAGCCAGATAGCCATAACTCTCTTCACCGCCGCCGATGAACTGCTTCTTGCCTTCAAGTTCCAAAATCTTGTCGGCAATGTACTTGAAGCCCGTCAGCACATCGTAACGGTCCACGTTGTATTTCTTCGCGATTTCAAACAGTAATTCTGTGGTGACGATGGTCTTCACGACGAACTCCTTGCCTGTGAGTTTGCCGAGCTCGCTCCAACGCTTCAGCAGGTAGTACAGGAAGAGGCTTCCGGTTTGGTTACCGTTGAGCAGGATGAACTCACCTTTGTCGTCTTTCACAGCGATACCCACGCGGTCGGCATCAGGGTCAGTAGCCATCACAAGGTTGGCATTCACCTCTTGAGCCTTCTTAACAGCCAGAGCCATAGCGGCAGGCTCCTCAGGGTTGGGCGACTTCACGGTGGGGAAGTTGCCGTCGACTACCATTTGCTCTTCAACGCAGTAGACGTTCTCAAAGCCCTTGCGCTTCAGAATTTCGGGTACTAAACGGCGACCTGTTCCGTGGATGGGGGTATAGACGATGCGCAGATCCTTGTGCTTTTTGATAAGTTCCAAGGAGAGCGACAGACCGTACACCTTATCTAAATAGATGTCGTCGAACTTCTCGTCCAGTACGGTGACAAGTTCGGGGTTGCGCTTGAAGTTGACCATCGAGGGGTCAGTAATTTTCTCGACCTCTGCGATGACATTCTTGTCGTGGGGGCTGACCAACTGACCGCCATCATTCCAATAGGCCTTGTAGCCATTGTATTCTTTGGGGTTGTGTGAAGCTGTGACCATCACGCCAGCATCGCATTTCAACTCGCGCACGGCGAACGAAAGTTCTGGAGTAGGACGGAGGCAGTCGAAGATGTAAACGTGGATGCCGTTGGCCGACATCACGTCAGCGGTGACGTTGGCAAAGGCGGGGCTGTTGTTGCGCCCGTCGTAGGCGATAGCGATGCTCAGCTTCTTGCCGGGGTTCATCTTCTTGATATAGTTGGCGAAGCCTTGTGTGGCCATAGCCACAGTGTAGATGTTCATGCGGTTGGTGCCGGCACCCATGATGCCACGCAGGCCGCCTGTGCCGAACTCAAGGTTGCGGTAGAAGCTCTCGGTGAGTTCGTTGGGGTCGTTGTCGAGCATGTTCTGCACGCTCTTTCTGGTCTCTTCATCGTATTGCTCTGTGAGCCACGATTTTGCTCTTTCAGTGATTTTAGGATCCATGTTGTTGTTTATTTGTAGATTGTTTAATTGTTGTCTTTCTTTGCCGCTTCGTGTAATTCGTCAATGCACTTGACCAAACTGTCTCTCCAGCTCGGTATCTCAATCGCGGCGTATTCCTTTATTTTATTCAAGTCCAGAACACTATAGGCCGGGCGACGGGCCTTGGTGGGATATTGTCCAGTCGTTATGGGGTGTACCTTACATGGCTTCTTGCCGATTTCCATAATTGCGCAGGCGAAGTCGTACCAGGTGATTTGTCCCTCGTTGGTGAAGTGGAACACTTCCTGGACAGGTTGTTTGCCGTTTTTCTGTAAAAGTGTGATGATGGCTTCGGCCAAGTCATGTGCCCAGGTGGGGCAGCCTTTTTGGTCGGCCACCACGTTGATTTCATCTTTCGTGTCGCCCAGCATGAGCATGGTCTTCACGAAGTTTTTGCCTACTGAGGAGTACAACCAGGCGGTGCGGATGATGAAATAGTTGCAGCCACTTTCCATAATGCGCTGCTCTCCATCGGCTTTGGTTTTTCCATATACTGATTGCGGATTGACAGGGGCTTCTATTATATAAGGTGTGGTGCCGGCCCCGTCAAAGACGTAGTCGGTGGAGATGTGTATCAGCAGGGCATTGTGGCGCAGGCAGGCTTCGGCCAGCAGTTGTGGCGCATAAGCATTGATGCGTTCGGCCAATTCGGGCTCGTCTTCTGCTTTGTCGACAGCGGTATAGGCAGCACAGTTGATGCAGACGTCGATGTGCTTGGCTTCAAAGCAGGTCTCCACAGCCTCGCTGTCGCAGATGTCAAGGGTGTCGACATCGGTAAACAACCAGTGGTTTTCCTTATCCGCCAGCTTTCGAAGCTCGGTGCCTAACTGTCCGTTGCATCCTGTAACTAAGATATTCATTGTTTAGGTTAGAATTTATGTATGAAGGCAATGCCTAACGATTCTTTGATTTGCAGTTTGGGTACCTTGTCGACTACGGTCTGTACACCGTCGATTTCAGCGTAGACGGGGAAGGTGGTGTTGTGGTCGTACTTCAGGTGAAGGAACAAGACGGTGGAGAGGTGCTTGCTGATGACGAAATTGATGGTGTTCTCCCAGTTAAAGTCGATGGGGAAGTACTTTGTTCGATTGGTCTCATAATAGTTGTAGAAGACGTTCAACGAGGTGGCATAGTTGATGCTTTTGCCGATAGGCTGCTTGTAGGTGAGGTCGAGTTCTACACCGAGAGCGCCAACGGCATGCTCGCCGGGAACCCAGTTGTCGTCTTCATCGTAGTACCCTTTTTTGACACCATAGCTGCCCTTGTCGGCCAGTTCTTGGTTGATGACAAAGGTGGCCTTGCTAGCAAATGGGCTCAAGTAAATATGGAAGTTTTCATTCTTGGCTCTATAGTTGCCACCGAACGAAAGCGTAAAGTAGGCAGGTGCCATGAAGCAGGAGAGCATGGTGGAGTCGTCGGGGTATTTGTAACCTTCGGCAAACTGGGTCTTGAAGGTGGTAAGCATCGTAAAACTCCATTGGGTTTTGCTGACGGGACCTACGGAGTATTTCACTTCAATCTTATCATCCGATTTCTCAAAGCGTTTGTTAGTGAAGCGCGAGGTGCCAAAGGCAAACTCACCACTGAGTATTTGTTCCGATTTTTTGTTGCGATACGAGAAATACAGATTAAGGAAGGCTTTGCCTGTCGCGTTGTTTTCACCGCCTGCCGCCCAGTTGGAGAGGGCCAGTTGATTGAGGTTCACTCCGTAGTTGCCGTGGAAACTGGTGCGCTCGTTGAGGATGTCGATGATGTTTTCTTTGGGTCTCGGCCCAGGTGGGCGCTTGGGCGTTAGCGAGTCGAGGTGGCGATTGATGGAAGCCAGTTCTTTGTCGATGACTTCCCGCTCTTGAAGAATGTCACTGTGCTCTATGTTGAGCGACTGCAGGGCGTTTTCTATCTGTTCCATCTCACGCTTGACCTGTTCCTGTTGGCGCATCAGCAGTTGCTTGAGCTGCACGTATTCGAGGGTGCTGCGGCAGATGGAGTCGATGGTGGGACTCATAAAAGGATAGCCGACCTGTCCAAAAGCTTGGGAGGCGGCTATCACTATAATGAGTGTCAACGCGATACGGATAGGAAATTCGCGCGATCTATTTCTCTTCGTCGTCAATGGGCAGTTTGTGGTTGGTTTGATACAGATGCTTCTTGACGTTTTCGTATTGGTAGGTGACTTTAGTCCAGACATCGACGCTCTTCCTAAGGCCAAGGATGCGTTTGGTGGAGATGCGCATCTCTTCGCTGAGGTTGTGGTAGACGAGACTGGTGATGCCGATGTAGAATGGGCGTGAGCAGTCTTTGGCTACTCTCATGGCTTTGAAAATGCAGGTGCCGAACCAGGAGAGGTGCTCCATTCCGATATCCGACAGGTTCTTAGTCCCCATGATGTGTCCGTGGTCCAAGCCCATCGAGAACTCAATGCCCACGATGTGATCGAATTTCTGCTTGTAGTCCTCGCTCAGAGCGTGGACTATCTTCATCGCGCATTTTACGGCAGGGCCCATGTCATCTTCCTTGCCAGGAAACACAACAAGGAAGGCGTTGGGCGCGAAGCAGTTGACAAAGGCGCCTTCGCGTTCTGCGATAGCACCTATCACTTCGCGGTACATCGTGTAGGCCTGTGCCACCTTTCTTCGTCCTTGTTCCTTGAGCATATAGTTCAAGTTCTTGATTTCGAAGTAAATGATGGTGGCTTCCATATAGATGCCCGAACAATTGAGGTCGATGTCGGAGGCGCGGTTGATGTCTCTTGTCTCAATGTAGTCGAACTCAGCTGTCGACAGGGCACTCAGTTTTTCCGTAAGGTCTTCCTTCCAACTCATAACGGTGGTTTTTGGAGGTTATTCTTTAAATGTTATTCCATATTGGTGTAGACAGCCTGGATGTCTTCATCCTCATCCAGTTTGTCAAGGAACTTCTCAATGTCGACCATCTGTTCGTCAGTGAAGTTGACGGTGCTGTTGGGGAAGCGTTGCAGGTTGGCCTTCACGATGTTGATTTTGCGCTCTTCAAGTGCATCATGCATGGTGCCGTAGTCGGTCCAAGCGGTGTAGACGGTGGTTGTGGTGGTGCCTTCTTCCTCATCGGTCTCGGTGACGATTTCGTCCAGACCGTAGTCGATGAGTTCAAGTTCCAACTCGTCCTTGTCCATACCGGCAGGCATTTCAATCTCGAAAACGGCCTTGCGGGTGAACATGAACTCAAGAGAGCCCATAGGAAGGAACGAGCCTCCACATTTGTTGAAATACGACTTCACATTGGCAACTGTGCGGGTGGTGTTGTCGGTGGCGCAGTCCAGCATGCACTGAATGCCGTGAGGGCCTTTGCCTTCGTAGGTTACCTCAACCAGGTTAGCGGCATCCTTATCGGAAGCACGCTTGATAGCGGCATCGATGTTGTCTTTGGGCATATTCTCGGCCTTGGCGTTCAAGATGGCCTGGCGGAGTTTGGGGTTCATATCAGGGTCGGGGCCACCTTCCTTGGCAGCGATGGTAATCAGTTTTCCGAGTTTCGGGAACACTCTCGACATGTGTCCCCATCTTTTCATCTTGGCCGCTTTGCGGTATTCAAATGCTCTTCCCATTGTAGTAAGTTATGTTTAGTTTTATATGAAATTGCGCGCAAAGATAGCAAATTGCCCTATACAACCATACATTTCTGCCGCAAAAATCTTGCATTTTGCCGAATTGGCTTATTTTTGCAGCAAAATATATGCTAGTGGTATAGTTATGAAAGTGCTGGTAATTACTGAGACGGATTCCTGTTGCGGACCTATGGCGGCAGCATTTCTCAATGATTTTTCCGAGTCGATGGAGGCGGTTTCCACGGGACGCTATCCGGCGCATGCCGTCGATGCTTTGACGGTTAAGGCCATGCGTGAGAGCCTCGTTGATTTGAGCGCCTATGTTCCCCAAGGGGCTGACACTTTCGAACTTTCGTCTTTTGATGCCGTGTACGAATGTCCTGATTTTCCCGCTCCGACTACAATGGAAGAGGCGAGGCGCATCCGTGACCATATCAAGAATGAGGCCTATCTGTTTTTGCGTAGGTCACTGAACCCGTCGAAAGACCGCAAATAAAAAAAACCGCCCCAAACAGGAGCGGTTTTATTCAATTTGGAGTGAAATCCCAAATTAGGCTTCGGCAGGAGCTTCAGCTTCAGCGGCGGGAGCTTCGGCAGCTTCCTCGGCAGCAGCTTGAGCTGCGGCTTCGGCTTCAGCGGCCTTCTTGGCTTCCATCTCGGCGAGCTTACGCTTGGCAATCTCGGCGGCGCGGGCCTCGTTGATCTGTCTCTCGGCCTCAATGCGCGTCTTCTTCTCGTTGCGGGCCTTCTCTTCGTCGGTCTTCACGATGTTGGCGTTGCGGGCTTCCTTCTCCTTCATCCAGTTCTGGAACTTGATTTCGGCTTGTTCCTCAGTCATAGCGCCTTTCTGCACGCCACGCATCAGGTGATACTTCATCATGACGCCGGTCTTGCTGAGCAGCGAACGGGCAGTGTCGGTGGGCTGAGCGCCAACGCTGTACCAATACAAAGCCCTGTCAAACTTGATGCTGATCTGGGCGGGATTGGTGAGCGGGTTGTAGGTGCCTAATTTCTCAATGAATTTACCATCACGTGGTGCGCGAGAGTCGGCAACTACGATGTGATAGAAGGGCTGACCCTTCTTGCCATGTCTTTGCAATCTGATTTTTGCAGGCATAAAAATGTTGTTTTAAGTTGATTTTTAATGAATTAACTAAAACCTACCCGAGGTTTCGGCTGCAAAAGTACAAAAATCCTCTGAAACAGCGTGTTTTTGCAATAAAAAATCTTTTTTCCTGCTTTTTTCTTGATTACTATGAAATAATCCTTATCTTTGCCCCAAATTCGAAATTAAGAATTAGTATCAACCTTTAAACTATACGTCAAAACAAAACTCTTTTCCTTATGAACAACGACAACTTCGAAACCTCATTGAAGGCGTGGAATGAAAACGAAAAAGCCGCTAACGAGCTGATTAACATCGTCGGTCGTCTGTGGTACGACAAGTCGGTCGAACTCATCCTTTTGCGTTCGCTGTTAGTCAACCGTGGTTCGGGCAAGATCCTCAACAAGCACATGCGTGCTGAGAATGTGCTGGGTAAACCTGTCCGTGTACAGGATTCCCTGCTCATTGCCAAAGCTCTTCTGGCCGAGAACCTTGCACCCGCCCGTATCGACCTCGGTCGTCTCAACTCGGAGTGGACGGAGGAGAAA
>Ga0265301_10001053_pt1 | contig 37530 bp, 35 predicted proteins | sample AusTroGonzalo_MG_2_FD_193488 | JGI IMG/M metagenome (GOLD analysis project Ga0265301, IMG submission 193488) | Bovine rumen microbial communities from tropical cattle in Woodstock, Queensland, Australia - Gonzalo_04 | ecosystem: Host-associated > Mammals > Digestive system > Stomach > Rumen ...
TCGATGAAATCCAAGAAGCAATCAAATACATAACCGTCACAAATGTTGACCCGTCGGCATCAACGGTACACTGGCGCATAACCGATGCAACCGGCAAACAAGTGATTTTGGAATTTGTTGATGGCGCGGCACATTTTTACGACAGCGTTGTTGGTGCAATTGCAAATTCACCGAACTATCCGTGGCACGTGATGAACTTGAATAATTATATTAATCTGAAACCTGGAACCGCAGAACCCAAAAAGGTTGGCGACATTACCCTGCGAGCATACGGTTCCGACAGTGGTATGTTGGGACTGCCCGGCGACTTTACGCCACCATCGCGATTTGTGCGTGCGGCATTATTAAGCAATTATTCAATTCAACAATCAAATGGTTATGACGCAGTGATGAAGGCTTTTCATCTGTTGAACAATTTGGATGTGCCATTGGGTGTTGAATTTGATTCTGGCAAGGCGACAAACAATATGCCGTCCGCAACCCAGTGGACAATCGCAACCGATTTGGGTAACAAAATTGTGTACTATCACACGATGTATAATCGTACGGTGCGCTCTATTGATATGAACGATATTGACTTTGCCAGTGTTCGTTTTCAATATGCCCCGCTGGACAGTATCAAAGATCAAACAATTATTCCGATACGTGTAAAATAAAAAACAACCGCCCGTTTGGGCGGTGTTTTATTTTGTATTTTGTTTTGATTTGTATGCCGCAATATATTTCAGGTATTTTGGATCAGATTTATATTTTTTACTTTCTGCTGGAAAATTAAATATCGACACAGACATCATCCCCCGCATACGCCACAAAAATGTCAAAGCATCATCCGACAAATCACGCGTAATCAATGCACGATATATATGTTTTGCTGGTGTATATTTATTACTTTTATGACGATGCAACCGAAATCCCATTTTGCGAACAATATTCAATATTTCTGGATCAGTATCTTCAACATAAACATATTGACGACCATTTCTTGCTTTTACAATTTTGGGGACATCACCAAAAATATCATACCAAAACATAATATCGTATTCTGTATCACGCACAAAATTTTCCGGCAACAATTCCGGCTTAGCAAAAATATTTTTCATCCGCTCTATGATTTTCATAAAATATACCCCGTTTATCTTATTCGGAAAAATTATAGACAAAAAATATAAATTGTCAAGACATTAAATACCAAGCCGATGTGTCAGTTTCAGCATAAATATTGATTCATTGCCAAATTCATCGGTATTGTTTGGATTTACGCGATAAATAAACCCAAGTGCACCGTCGGTAAATTCACCAAAGTTATAACGATATTCGCCCGAAAAACGCAATTCACGTTTATCAGAACCGAACCGCAAACTTCTGATACCAGAATCTGTAACGTCTATGCCATACGAACCATTGTCATTATCAACAATCGCATAGTCCGCATATGCATATTTCAGTCCGCCATTATATGCCGCCAACGGACGCGCAATCGCGAAACTGAAATTACCAATGTCGGCACCAAACGCAACCGCATTTGATTCAATCGCCGACACATCGGTTATAAACAGACCGTTCGCAGATGTTTCTGTACGTGCATATGTTCCACGCAACTTTAATAAAACATTTTCCATTGGCGCATAGCGCAATTCGGCATCAACATATTGGGTATCACCCGCGCCCAGCCCCAACAAACCGTCCATTTGCGCACCCAGTAAAGTATTTGATTCACGCATAAAGCCAAATGACGTTGTTATGCCAAACCTATCATTTTGCCACCCTGCACTTGCACCCGCACCATTTACAAAACCCAATGTTGCCGGCATATACTGCGCCGATAATGTCGGGTCATTTTCAAGTAAACCATCGTCTGTTATCGCACCCGAAAACGCACGCGCACCAAATGTCCAATTACCCATATCATATGCAAAGTTAGTTGTCACCGCATTTGATACCAGATTCAGCACCGGATTAGCCAGCCCCGAAAAACGCGATGCCCCGTCTGTCAAATGATGCTGATAGTCCGCCGATATATGAAACGCACCATTATCAAAGCCCAAACGCAATTCGTCCAGGCCACCCATATTGTCATTGTACGCACGTTCCGAACGCGCCAAGTGGAACGACATATTTCCAATCTTGGTATCGTTTGCATTATCACGACGTGTTTTTAATTCGCCCAACACATCGCCCATATACAAACCGCGTTTACTGCTGTTGCCAATTGCAAAAGATGTTTCCCACAAACGTGGCAACGACATTGAACCGTCAAAACTTTCCAAAACATCATATGCCGATGTTGTTATGCTTGCTGCACGCATTGGTAATGCTGATGAAGAACGAAATGCCGTCTTGCTTGCCTCACGCGCATACGCATTACCCGCGGTCGAAACAATATCTGGATTGGTCGCCGAACCGCCATAATAGTAAATCTTTTTACCCGGTGTTGTTGCACGTTCCAGGTTTATCATACCATAACCAAACACTTCCTTAAACACACTTAAATAACTTTCGCCACCGTCAACGCGCAACTGATAATCCGCCGGCAAAACATACATATTTTGTAAGTAAGTTGTCAATGATATGTCATTATACGCGGTACCCTCATCTGACACACCCAAATATGCACCATCCGCAGTCAGTGCCATCAACGTATATAACTGACGTGGCGTCATGTATGAAAACGCTGATTGTAACGCCCCCATTGCACCAGCTGCACTTGCCACCGCCAATTCATCGGTCACGCCCGCCGATGCAAAGCACCATGGGTCAACCGAACTGGTTCCTGTACCAGCAACACCACAAACACGACCACGATAGTATGTATCATCACTTGTGTCGCCTGGTGTTCCATTTGTGTTTTGCCATTGTGTTACATAGTATTTTCCCGCCGGCGAATAACTTGAGACATTATCCACACCACCGGTCCCGTCACTACCCAAGACAACACCGACAACCGACATAAATAAATGTTCACTGTTCGGGTATAATAATGGCACCGCATTTTCAAATGTCGCCTTTAAAGTTTCGCCACCGCGATATTGATATTCGGTCGCCGTTATTTCATTTGCCCCCGTTGCGAAAATCGTTATTGGTGCATATGACGAACCCAAACGTGACAAGAAACCTATTGCATCCGTACTGGGCAACGCATCCGTATCCGCCAAACCGTCCGTAGTATTTACGTCATAATATTTATCAACCAGTGATGCGAATAAAGATTCTTGCTGTAACGCAGGAAAACTGCGTACATAATCGATTGTTTCAACTAACTTACTATGCAACGGCGAAATCACAGACGCATTTGCCAAAACGGTTGGTTTCATACGCCCGTCTGTGACCGCCGTTGTCAACCCCGCCGCCAAATTTAATGCTTTGTAATTATAATAGTCAATTGCACCACCCGCACCCGTGCCACCACCGGTACGGAATATCGTTAACTGACCATTTGGCATAAACCCAACATAGTCCGCCGTTGTGAAACCAGAATCTGAACCACCAACAACCTTTGCGATCAAATTATCATCTGGGGTTGCCGATGTGTTTTCAATCGCCGAACCAAAGCCCGACAAATCAAACGTTGATATCAAAGCGGCTTCTTCGGCAACACTGTCATCGGTCAGTGATTCATTATCTGTGCCACGAACAATCTTGTTATTGTAGTATTTGCTGGACAACATATCGTTGCTTGCGCCATTTGTTCCTGTTCCGTCATTGTTTAACGTTGTCCATAACATAAATTTGTTTTGTAACGAAGAATCTCCACCATTTGCCGTCACATCGATACCGTTTGCAGTAACCAGCGCAATATTTATCGGTGCACCACCCAACACACTGTCCAGACCAAGATCGTTGCCCGAAATATTTAACGGTGCATTAGTTGATAAATTACGCAACGTCTGCATACCCATATACCCGCGCGCCATTGGCGAATAGCCATGCATCATAAGCAAATAATTTTGACCATATGCATCGGTCATCAATTCATAATTTTCGCGATATATTGGTGCCTCTGTACTGTCCGTACTGAAAAAGTTCAGTGCATCCGTGTAATTATAGTCCGCCGCCAACGATGCCGGACCATCTGGCAATGTGAACGCCAACGTACCTTCGGACCCCGATGTACCACTACCACTGCCGCTGCCATGTGAACCGCCATTTGACGAAGACGGATCATTTGCATTACCCGGATCCAACCAGTCAGTTAAAAAATAAAGCCCAGTAACAATAACGGCGGCACCCGCCGCCGTCAATGTAATGCTTTGGGCAGAAGATAGTCCGCCGAACAGCCCACCACTTTCCTCTGGCTTTGTTCGGTTATTAAATTGCTTGATTTGACGGTCGCACTTTGACGCGTCCGCACCATACATTTGCAAGATTTGCGCCGCACGCACGTCGTTATTCATCAACGCAGTACAAACAATCGACAAACCCGTACTGTCCGTATAATTCACATCCGCGCCAGCATTGATAAGTGCCTGAACCTGTTGAATATCGGCATTTTTCGCCGCCGCCAATAATTGCGCTGCAACGGTAAAATCGTTCGATGCCGCATGCGATATCGCCGGCATAAAGAATAAAACGAACAAGAAAATTCTGATAAACTTCATACAATTCTCTCTGTATAAATAAATGTTATCATAAATCTCGCGATTGTGTCTAGCAAAAAAATGACAGCAAACAAAAAAACAAGGCCTTTTTTACAAAGACCTTGTTTTATTCAGTACACACATAAAAATTACTTACACAATTCGCGATACTTACCAACAACGATAACTGAACGCTTACCGATATTTTTCTGTACCGCCTTGATAGTATCAACAACCGTATTATAGTTGTTGTTTATCACGATACCGTTATTCACATTTACAACATTGTCATGTGAATCATCGTTAAATTCAATATGCACCGGAGCGACAGGCTTTTGTTCACAAACAGGTTGTTTAACTTCTGGCTTTTTCGTTTCTGGCTTTTTAACTTCTGGTTGTTTTACTTCTGGCTTTTTTTCAACTGGCTTTTTAACTTCCGGTTTCTTTTCAACTGGTTTTGCGACTGGCTTTTTTGTTTGAGCCGGTTTTTTAGCCGCTGGTTTTTTATTTTCTTCGCAATCTTTCAATTCTTTGGTCAAAACAGCAATTGCAGTATCACGATCGGCGACAATGCTGTCTTTTTTTATGACAACTGCGCGCAAACTGTCGTTTTCATGACGAACCAAACGCAAAGTGTCATGGGTTGCAATTGAATCTTTACGCAATGCAGCTTTTTCTTTATAACTATCAATAAGTTCCGTTTTAGCTCTTTCGGCATCTCTTTTGGCACTGTTTGCATTACCATTTCTGATAAAAGCAAAAACCGCCAACCCAAACGCCACTGTGCCGGTCCCGATGATAGTCAAAAAACGTTTTGTCTGTTGTGTCATAGCCATCTCTTTATCCCTTTTTTATGGTTATTTCTGACTTTATTATAGACAAAAACATTTTATTGTCAAGTGTAAAAATAAAAAAAATACAAATCTTTTTCCCTTTGCATAAAATCGCATTTTTTGCTATAATTTATATTCAGTAAGAGAGAAATGCGTAAAAACCTGTTATTTTTAGCGGTAATTTCCGTTTTTGTACCGAATTTGGCACATTCCGCGTGTTCACGTGCGAATTTATCGCGCTGTTTGGACTCTGCCTGTGCGATAAATTTATCGTCAAATCCGGCCGCTCGGTGTCAATATTGTGGCACATCTGACGCTGGAACACCACCGACCAAGAATGCTATGAAATCTGTATCTGTTGGTGCGGCGGCAAAATACAATATTTCAGAACGCGAATTGAAAAAGGCACCCACCGATCCCGGTGCACGTTATGTTTGGGCAACGACAAAATGTGTTGAAATGGTTGCGGGTTGCACACCCGATGACGTTACCAACACTTATGATAAGTTGATTGAACAATCATGTACCGCCGCCGGCATAAGTGCACAAATGTCTGTATTAAAAGACAACATCAAAAAGACGAAAACCAAAACAACCTGCTCTTCTGAGATTTCTAATTGTATTATTGGCGACAAACGGTGTGGTGGCGATTTTGGCGCATGCGAAACAGATGCCGATTTTAACAAGTTCTTTTCCGCCTGTGCGGCTGAAATAACCGGCTGCGACCAGTATTCATCCGAAATTCGCTCGGAACTTATGGCTTCACGCAACGCGGCGATTAAAAACAGTGCGGCGATGATTGACGGTATCGCCCAGTCATACCAAAACGCACGCAAGACTCGTGAAAATTCGGCATATGCACTGTGCGCAAACAATTCCGGCCGTGACGCGTGTATATCCAAGATATGCAACGAACGTATGCCAAACAATTGCGGCGCCGGCCACGCTGACGAAAAATCAATGGCGACCCAGTTATGTAAATACTATGACACGGCATGTGCAACGATAAAATGAAGATACGAAACGAACTCTTTATCATTATATTATATATGTTCAGTGTAATGAACGCTGATGCGGCGGCTGTCGTTTCGCGTTCTTCACGTGCATCAATATCGCGCGCACCAACAATATCGGTAAATTCCAATACGTCAACAACTACTACGACAGAAACGACAACACAAACAACGACGACAACCACCGAACCGGAACCGGTGACGGAAGATGTTGTTGACGATGTTGATGATTATGTTGTAGAAGAATATGTCGTGGAAGAATACGACGATGAACCAATTGTTGTTGAAAACAAGTCGTTACAGTTTTCATCATCGCTGGGTGATACAATGTCATCGGGGACGACTTCGTCTGACACAGCGTTGGCGGATATGGTACGGGCGCAACGTGCGGCATTGGATGCGGCGGGCAATACGGTGACAACAAAACGTTCTGCAAACACATCAAACACTTGCGACGCCGACTTGCGCGCATGTATGACCGACAAATGTGGCAAGAATTTTAGCAAATGCGCATCTGACACCGACACAATGTTCGGCACGAAACTTGATTCTTGCCGTCGCAACACAAAATGCGATGCCGACGAATACAAGGCTTTCACTGCAGAGATAAAGGCTGACCGCGTATCCGCAATTAAATTACAGTCCTTTAATGATATAATTGACTGTGGAAAAAACTATGACGCGTGTATTGTGAACCAGTGTGGCGCGACCTATTCCAAATGCTTGGGCAAATCGGCGGGCGACGCTGCAATTTCCAAATGCGGTTCAATCGCGAAACAGTGTAATGCAATGGACAGCGGTCTTGCATCCCGCACAATGAGTGTCTTTGGCACACTGCGTCAAACTGCGGAAAAACAAATATCCACAGATGAAAAGAAATTATACACAATGCACGACCAAATGCGCAGCACCTGTGCACGTCTTGGCGCGATGCTGGACGATCGTTCATTAGATTGCGTCTATACGGTGAATTTCTTGGCGGGTGGCGATTCCACATTATATTCGTCTAAAAAAGTGTATGCTGGCAACACGTTTGATTGTACGCCTGCATGGTTTGGTGTTGATGTCACAACATACATGGAAAATGCATATCGTTTAACACGGGAACAGTCATCGGCATCATCTGCAATGCTGGGTTCGGGTGTTGGTATGGCGGTTGGCGCATTGACATCGGGTGCAATCGACCGTGCAATTGACACACAAAAAGCGGACAAGGAATTATGTGAAGCTAAGGCGGGTATGAAATGGAGTAGTTTCCGTAACGAATGTGTCGAAGACGATTCCGAAGAAAAAGCCGCTAAGAAACAGGAAAAGGAAGAAGCACGTCAAGAAAAACGAGAAGAAAGACAAACCGCTCGTGACGTCAGAAAAGAAGCAAAAAACACCGAAAAGGCTTGCAAGCAAAGTGGCGGAAGATGGCAAAACGAAGCGTGTGATTGTTCAGAAGATCCATATCTTGAAACAAAAGACAACGTATGTGTTGTTCGTGACGGTATGCAGTTTGCCAAGAACTGTCGTGATTCTAAGGGCACTTTGATCAATAATAATAAATCTTGCAATTGTGAAAACGGCAACGCAGCCCAAGATGGCACTTGTCCAACCAAACGCGAGGCAAATAAAGCCGCACGACAAGAAGCACGCGACATAAAACAGCAAGAACAAGAACTTGAACAGCGCAGAACAAAATGCTTACAAAGAGGTGCCGGCGGTACATGGTACGATAACAAAGAATGTCATTGCGAAAAACCTGGCACACTTCTTGAAGACGACAAATGCGTATATAAAGATAAGGAATCTAAAGAAGCCCAAGATAAGATTGATAACTGTAACGAAACAAAAGGCGATTGGGATTACGATATCAACACATGTACATGTCGCAACGGTGGCACTGTTGGCAGCAATGGTAAATGCCCAAGTGATAATGCTGTAAAACGCGCCGAAAATCGTGCAGAAAGACAAGAAACAAAATACATCACCAACTGCACTTCTTCCAATGGTCGTATGAACAGCACTAACACCGAATGTATCTGTCCGGGCAACGATGTATTCCCAGACAAGAACGGTAATTGTCCAAAACAAAAAGCAATCAGCACCAAGGCAGAAAAACCAACTGCACAACGTGCCTGTGTTGATGGACAATTGATTAACGATGAATGTTATTGCAACAACGAACGTACCAAGATTGCTGATAAAGACGGTTATTGCAACGCTACACCAAAGTATGTTGCCAACTGCACTTCTTCCAATGGTCGTATGAACAGCACTAACACCGAATGTATCTGTCCGGGCAACGATGTATTCCCAGACAAGAACGGCAATTGTCCAAAACAAAAAGCTACCGGCACAAAGGCAGAAAAGCCAACTGCGCAACGTGCTTGTGTTGACGGTCAGTTGATTAATGATGAATGTTATTGCAACAACGAACGTACCGAAATTGCGGGCGAAGACGGTTATTGTCCAAAAGCCGCACGTACTAATTGTACAACCCAAGAACTTAAAAACTTGGGCTATGAACACGCGGTCAAAGGAACAGTAAAACAACAAGATAAATCTGGCAAAGTGACGAAATGCGATATTACTGAATGTGAATACGGTTACGAATTGAATAATATAACAAATAAATGCAAGGAATCGCGCACAACAAAACAAGAAACACAAGCAGCAGTCAAGGCAGAAAAACAAGCAGAACAACAAAAACAACAGGAATTGAAACGCCAACAAGAACTCTGTGATAAAGACCCATGGGGCAAATGGAGCACTGTTCCAGAACCGATTTGTCGTTGTGGCGACGACCGGTATTGGACCGGAGAAAGATGCAGACCAAATGACATACAAAACCAAAGATATGAAAACTGTGAAATATCAAATGGACATGTTGTAAACAAAGGTCATGCTGATGAATTCTGCGATTGTTATGGTAGTTTTAAACCCGATGCCGATTGGAACTGTCCACCAATAGAAGATATCAAAGCCAAACTAGACGCTAACGAACAAGAACTTTGTGAGAATGACCCTTATGGCAAATGGTGGGACAACACTTGTCGTTGTTTAGACGACAGACAATGGATTGACAGAGAATGCAAGAAAACAAATACTCAACAAACATCATCAACTTTGTCAAATGCATCTTCTTCTAAACCAGCCGCAAAAACATCAAATGAAAATTCATCAGAAACGATTTATGATGTTACTGGAAAAGCAACTGATAAAAGCACGGCAATAAGATATTATGAAATCAACGCACAAAATTTTGTAATCGACAAATATTGTGATCAAATGAACGGCAGTCGGGTCTTGTGTTCTTTAAATGACATCAAATGCGCCAACGATAGATTTAAACAATCGATTGATACCCCCGAATTCAAAGAAGATGTTATTGCCGCATGTATATCAACAGTAGACATAGAAGATTACAGAGCAATCAACGGATTCTATGTTGTTCGAGCAAACAAACAAGCCGTTCAAGAAAAATTGAGATAAAAGATAAATCGTGAAAAAAACACTGATTGCATTTTTATCGTTCATTTTGACTACACCAGCATTTGCCAATGAAGGTTTTGATGTCGACAATGGAGATCTGCCAGACGTAGATATAGTTGAGACCCAAAGTAGCTCACCTGCTGTTACACTAAACATACCAGAAGTAAAAACCGAACATACATCGATAAACTACACACCGCCAGCGCCCCAACAACCAGATACGCAACAAACATATATACCAGTCGATGATACGGATGACAACACGTACGATGCCGAATACGAACTCATTGACCCGGTTGAAGTTGATCAAGCATTGCAACAACTGCAAGCGAATTCCGATGCGGCACACGAAAACGAAACTTCATTGGAGAACAGACTTATCGGTGCGGCGGGAATTGGTGCCACCGGTATTGGCGGTATGATGATTGGCGAAGCATTGTCTGAACAAGATGCCGATGACGACATTGAAAAACAAATGCGTGCATATATAAACACTTTCCGTTGCGAATATGGTAATTATCCGGCTGTCGCGGGTGGCAAAACAAATGTTGAATTACCGGGCGGAAACGAACTGTTTAACCTGTACGCGCAATATGCGACTTTATCCAACGACCTTAAAGTACGTAAAGAGGCATTGGGTATAAAACCCGGTATTGAATCCGAGGTTGTATGGGACAAGGCAGAAACAGGATTATATGACGATGTCGGAACCGGCATTGTTGCGGGTTCGTATGCTTCTGTGGCGCGCGCACTGTTATTGGGTGGTGCGGACGCTGCGGCATGGGCGGCACAAAAAAATGCCACCGCTGAAAAATTACAGACTGGTATAATTGTTGCTGGCGCGGGCGCGATTGGCTCTGCCCTGGCAAATGCACAATTAAACCGTCATAACAAGAAAAACAAGATTCCCGAAGTTCAAGAATTAAACAAATCGCTTCAACAGCTTCCTGAGCAATCTGATCCCTGCCCAGCGGGAACAACGATTGCTGGGCTATCTCCGAATTGTGGCACATGCACAGATACAACCAAAAGATATAACCCGCAATCCAACCAATGTGAGTCTTGTGAAATTAACGGACAAATTGTTATAGACAACAAATGCCAATGCCCAGATGAACGCCCAGAAATTGCGTATGGCAAATGTGTCGAAACACCAAAAACATGTGACACACAATGTGGTGTGACTCCAAACGACCATCTACAACGCAACAATGATTCTTGCACATGCAGTTGCACAAATAACTATATTCCGAATAATCCAAACAATGCGACAATATGCTCTTGTCCCGAAGAAACACACGAATTAGATAACGACGGCAATTGTGTTGAGAAAACGCCCGTTTCATTGCCAGAAGAAGAGGAAATTCCATTTGAAGATTCAATTGTCGTACCCAACGGAACAGCATTTAAAATCAATGACTGGAAACTTTTATCACCAGCAAAAGAACAAATAACCAATTTCTTAACGAACATACATAAAGAATACACCCAATGTGAAATTACAAATATTGATGGATACGCCGATCCCACAGGCAGTGTGCAAACAAATAAAAACTTGTCCAATAAACGTGCAGGTAGCGTTAACGACTTTTTAGTACCAGAAATTAAAAAATACTCTAATATCAGCATAACCGCAACCCCCCATGGACATGGTGAATTTGGTTGTAAATGTATTGAAGGACACATGTCAGGTGAGTGTGAACACAAAAATATAGGCGATCCTTTGTCCACGGAAGCAAATCCAACCGATGTTGTATACGAACCATGCCGTCGTGTCGAAGTCAAAGTTTCTTGCACCAAAGCAAATGAACAATAAATAAACATTTCAATACCGCCCCGCATTTGCGGGGTGTTTTTTTATACATTAATTACCAAGGTGTTATTACCTTTTGTCATCGCGAGCATAAGCGTGGCGATCCAGTAATAATAAACCACTCGTCATTGGCGCGGCGGCATATTCACTTGGATTGCTTCACTGCGTTCGCAATGACAAAAATACGTATGACGGACATAGCCCCTATTTCTGCCCGCACAAGAATGATAAAAAACATAAAGCGTTTTCTCTTAGAAAAAAAATAAAAAACACTCTGGGTCCTTAACCCCACGCGACAAGGAATAACGTGGGAACCCAGAGTGCAACCTTTAGGGACACACCTAAAGAAACTTTTGCCTTACTCGCACGCACCGTACGATTTAGCGACAACTTCGTTTTCAATACATACGCTGCCGGAAACACTGCAAGCCGAACGTACCAATGTTATCGTGCCGTTGACATCAGGCTTGTAATTCAGCGCGACTGATTTGCACTGATTCAAATCTGTGTATTGTGCGCATGCCAATTTCCACGATTTGCAATCAACAGCCGTTGATGTTGGCGAAACCGTATCTGGCAAACGCAGATTCCATTTCACATAGAAATCTTTCAATGTGTCAATAGAGTGCGATTTACCAAACGCAACTGTATTCAGACCATCACCAACACGGCAACTGATGTTATTCTTTTCAACGAATGCGGTTATTGCTGTTGCGACACCGCCGGTACCGGCACCAATCGCCGCACCAATACCAATATTTTTACCCATAGTGGAACGTTCGCCATTCAATATCAAATACCCCAAAGTTTCTTTCTTTGTGGCATCTCCAAACAAGCCATCTAATTCACTAATTTCGGCAGATGTTTCTGTTTCGCCCATACAATCAACATCCAAATCATCACACTTGAAACTGCTGAACAACGTGCGTTGTTTTTGCAGAGTCTTGAACTTACAACCCTTTTTATATAACAGATAATATTCCGAAGTTTCTTCATTAATTTCTAGCCCAGGATAAATCGCTGTCAGATAAGCGACACAAGACTTTACTTCGTGCAAACCCGCCTGGCTTTCGCACATATTACACAACACATCAAATTCAATATCACTTGGATTTGCGGTAACATCTAAACTACAATTGTAAATTGGTACACCGTCGCATTTTTTTCTGCCCTCTTTCAGTGTATTATAATTCGTGTACAGATTTACAATCGCGTCACATTGTGCTTCGGATATGTCGCCACCATTGATTACATTGATGTTATCCTGACCTGCTTCCACATACTTATTCAACAAATACGCCTTGGAGCCATTTTCACGCAAAGCTTCGACCAACATCTTGCGATGTTTTGCATTACTGCAATCAAAAGCACGTTTACCGTGGCCTGCAATGGCACCAATACCCGCACCCAACAGTGTTCCACCACCAACACCAACAACCGCCGCAGTGCTTGTATCGTTCAACAATGAAAATCCGAACAAGTCTTTATTACAGCTGAACGTGTCGCCAGCTGGACGCCAAACTTCGGCCAACTGGTCATCACCCAGCGCGCCAAACAACCAACTGTTTTTAATCTGTTCATCTTTATTATATGCCGCCACGCGCAGATAGCATGTCGCCGTCGTCGCATCCCAACGTGCATAATGACCACGCTGACCATCAACACCCGGGTTGCCATCGTTCACCGTCACACCCATCGGGTTAGATTTAATCAATACGTTGCCCTGTTGACCATTATATGCACCAACATTTTTATTATATTCGTTTGTTGTTGTACCACTGTTAGCAACCGCCGCAAAAGATGGCCCATATGTGTTTTTATCCAACAACATACATGTATTTTCTGCTTGGTTTGGCGTCAAACCCGTTTTACGCAATACAAAATTGTAATATTCCGGCTGAACTTTGCGCGAATTAAAGTCCACCCAAACATCCGCCATTGCGCGATATACCGGCTTGCAATCACGACGGACCGAAACCATACATTTATCAACCTGGACCGAGCAAAGACCCATACCGTTCACAATCGCGTTGCGCATATCTTCATTAAACAGGTCGTTCAAGCCGCCCGCCAATGCACCATTGTTAATACACGACAAAATTTCGTTCATACAGTTATCAACCGTATATTCAGAATTACGAACACCACCATCATCACATTCTGGTTTAACATCTGGCTTATCATCGGGCTTGACATCGGGGGTGACGTCCGGCACATATGGTGTTGTTTTTTGCTCTTGCACGACATTGGTTGCCATATTTCCCATGGCATTTGTCGTTAACACAGCCATTGATGGCATACGCGCCGTTTGTACACGCGCCGTCGCCGGAGCCGCAGAAACATTTGCAAACAAACACATACATCCAAACGATGCACCAAGCATTTTCATAAAGTTATACATAAAAATCCCCCCTTGTGACATTACTTTAATTATACCACAAAAAAGCCTTAAAAAAAGTTTTTTCACTAAAAATTTGCATATTTTCTTGCGGGCAATAAAATATTGACAAAAATACAAAAATGTCTATAATCAAAACATAATGTTAGATAAGGTTGCGAATTTTTACAAATCAAACAAGTACGCGATTTGGTGGTCGGTTGGCTATATCATCGCGACATGGGCGATTATGCAATATATGTTTGATTTTAACATATTTTCACGCACACGCTGGATACAACTGATGCACGCACACCTTTATGGATTTCCGGGTTTTGTATTTGGAATATTGATTTTGGCGGCAGTACCAATGTACATCGCGACAACTTTTGTGATTGCACGAACCAAGGCACCATTGTTCACAATCAAGGTTCCCGAACGCATCAAAACGTTTTTTGTAAACGCATTTCAACAAACGCCACAGCCGGCTGAAAATACCGCCGACAAATCTGCACCAGTGGTTGAAAACACAATCGCCCCGACCACAGAGCCCACAGAAAAGAAAGAACCCGAACCAATTCCAGAAACCGTCCCCAGTGAATTACGTGTCGCATACGCGCGCGCACGCGAACACATTGGCCGCACACAACCTTCGGCTTTTGATTTGGGTAATTTAACAAAATCAACACCAATCGAACGCACCGACACACCAAAACAAGATGCGCCCGAAGATATTCCAATTCCATCGGACTTTGATATTGACGACGTAGACACTATGATTGATTCTGTGCCACAATTCACCGACATAAATTTTGATGACGACGATGAAGACGACACCGAAATAACCGACCAAGATTTTTCAGATATTCGTGAACTGTCCGACACCGTCCAAGACGTTGTGAAATATTTGGATTATAAATCTGTGCCATATACCATTGACGGCGAAGTTGTCATCACAGATAAATATGCAATCGTTTCACACACCGACCCGGACTTTTGGGTTGCCGACAATGAAAATTGGTTTGCCGCCGGCAAGACACGTAAATCACCAATTAAAGCAGTTCTTGATGCCGCTATCCAACACAACGTCCACGCGGTCTTGTATCTGGGTTCTGAAAACATAATGGATATTGAAACCCTGCGTGCAGGTTGGACCGACGACAACATCAGCGTCATAACAGATTTGAAAGATTTGTTGTAAAAAACACCGCCCGATTTGGGCGGTATTTTTACATTTCAATTACATTTGTAGTTATAACCGGTTCACCAAACTCTTTACACGTAGTTCCATAATAGTTTTGCGTAACCGATGTTGTTTTTCTGCCACCACCAATATTCAAGATTCCACCGGCACCACGACAACCGCCACCACCAAGGAACGACACGCCACCATACCCACACTTAGTTTCTGTATTCGTTGTAATCACTGCCCCTGCAGATTTACACATTGTTGATTCTGTTGTCACCGTGCATGTGCCATCCGATGATGAATATACCGCATTCATGCGAATACTGCCCAACATATTGCCATAACCATCTGTTTGAGTATATTCGGAATGACCAGACTGTTGCACCAATGCCAATTTTTCCATACTGGCGCCCGATATCACATAACGCGTCGCATATGCGTCCGCAGAACCAACCCCCATACCCGATTTATCGGTCGCAGTGAACACACTATCAAAATTATTTGTTTCATATTTTGTACAAATACTTCCACCATTTTCTGTTGCTGCATATTCCACACAAGACGGTTTTGATGATGCCATGGCCGCACACAATACCGATTTCATTTCACTGTCTTGGGCATCCATCGCCTCACCAACCATTTTCGTATATTTCTTGGTATAATTTTGATTTGCGCGTTCCAGACCCGAATTGATAATCGCCATAATGGATGAATCAAGCAAGTTCGGATAACGTGCCGATGTACGATTTGTTGCGCTATTTTCACGTGTACGAATTTGCGACATATCGCGCCCTTCGACACACATTTTGATTTGTGGGTCTTGGGACAAAATCGCAATCTTTTGATTTATCTTGTTCGCCGCAGATTGCAATGAAGAAACAACACGTTGAACCGTCGCGTTTGTGTCGTTTAGGTGGCTACGATAATCGGCGATATTAACCTCGTACCGACCAAACTTCACATCGTCCGGATTAGACATATCGGTTGTTTCGCTTATCTTTACATTACCGAACGAAACCAAACCTTCGATGATATAATTACCGTCGCTATCTTTGTATGACATTAATGAATCTGTACCAATCACATTGTCATCGTCAAATGCGGCGCAAGTGTCGGTGGCACCACAGACCTCTAACATCTTGGTTGTCACAGCATTTTGACATTGTGTCAACATATTATTGTCAATATCCAGAAGTATACCCATCACCAAGTCAGACAATTCCGATAAAGATTTTTTCTTGCCGTTTTCTTGACACCCGACCAACTTTTCGGTTGGACACATCGCGACGATTGTATCCATATCTAAGCCTACGCATTGGCCGTAATCTTTGCCACAACGATCGTTAGATTGTAAACACGATTTAACCGCCTTAGTACAAGAATCAACACGCATTGACGACAACCGTGCAACAACAAAATTCCAGATATCAGACTTTTCCGCCTTGGACACCGATGTCGAATCAATACCGCACGCGTTCAATGGAATCTTACACACGTTCAGCATTGACGATGGTTGTGTCAAACACATGTCGTATGAACCTTCGGGATCGTCTGGGTCAATGGTATCTTTACACGCCTTTTGGAAACAGGACGCGATTGTACCAATACAATTTTGACGTGCATTATCTTCGGCAATAATTTCCGCAGATTTAATCGTCGGTGCAATTTCGCGCAGGAACGTATTCCACACTTGATCTGCGACCGCCGCGCATGATTTTGTGATACCTTCGCACAATGGCTTTTTCGCCATCAATGTATCATAGGTTGATGCCGATATGTCGATTGTCGAAACAGCACCCTGGATAGAATAATTTGTCGTCTTTTTAGAAGACGATTTATTCACGTTTGTGTTGTCCATCGCGGAAACAACTGCACACGCCGAAAAGTCTTCGCCACAACCACCCGTCGTTTGCATACATTTCTTGAATTGAACTGTGCATTGACCCAAATCATATTTATTGGCATTTTGCATTTGTTCCAATGCGGCTTCGCGCAACGCCCTTTGTGCAGTGGACAATTTAGTTTGACTTGCGTTCTTTTGCTGTTTAAGGCTGTTTTCATACGCATTGCAATCGGACTTAATTTTTTGCACATATATCAATTGCAACATTGATGCCTCAGCCGAGCATTCTGGAATTTGTGCAACACACAGGTTGCTTGCCACGCTGTGCAATGCGTCCCCCGTTTTTCCAGTAATATCAGAACCTAATGCAGAAGAATCTGAAAACACATCATCGTCGTCTAGATCAATCGGATTATCCCACATCGATAAATCAAGTGCCGCACGCGCTTTTTTCTTAGGTGTTTCAGATCGACTGACATCACCCAGCGCACTGTTTGCGACCGCGTTCGCCTTGGCAATCGCAGCATCCGCATTTTCACCCATTTCGATTTGTTCAACACCAAATGTTGCCATTTGATACGACTGCTGATCTAGCTTTTCGATTTCCGCCAAAACTTCGTCCAATTCGGCGTTACGATCACTGCACATACACCGGCCACCGTTGGTATTTTCCAACATACAGAACGCATCCATACAGCCAAAGTATTTTTCTTGGCACGCTTCGTTCACCGCAGTATTTTTTGCCGCACCAGAAATTTTAGTTCCAGAATTTACAACCTTTTGCGTTGTCGCAGCACGTACCGACGAAACCTTTGGCTGATTTGTCGCACTGCGCGCCGCAACCGTTAGTTGCGATGGGGTCGACGTTTTAACCGTTGCGGCTGGCGTTGCACTGCGCGCTTTGACAGCACTGCGCCCAACCGTTGCACCACCCGTCGAAGCACCCGAACTTGACGCGGACGATACCCCCGCCCCACGCGCAGAAGCCCCACCTGCGCGCGGTGCAGCATCTGCACACGCAATAATTCCACAAATTAAAAATGCAGAAACGAATAACTTCCTCATACAGAATCCCCTTTCCCGTTTTACTAATTTTATCATAAAATCGGCAATATTAAAAATAATATTTTATATTTAGTGCCATAAAAACAGACATAAAAAAAACGGGGCGATTGCCCCGTTTAATTTTTCAACCAAGATTATTTTCCGGTTGCGCGACGTTTAACCGCAACTTCTTTTTTGGCACCTGTTGCCTTGGCCGCCTTTGGTGCAGCTTCTTTTGCAACTTTTGTTGCTGGTGCTTTCTTGGCTGCTGGCTTTTTCGCTTCTGCCTTTTCTTCGGTTGCGACTTCTGCTTTTGCTTCGGCTGCAACTGCCTTTGGTGCAGATTTTTTGGCACTTTCGTCACGATCAACCAATTCAATAATCGCCATTGGTGCCGCGTCGCCATAACGGAAGCCCGCCTTTAATACGCGTGTATAACCGCCATTACGTTTTGCATAGCGTGGTCCCAAAACAGCAAATAATTTTTTAATTGTTGTGTCCGAGCCATTGCCCAATTCAGATGCAATCAAACGACGATTTGCAACACTGTCAACCTTGGCACGAGTAATCATTTTTTCGACTACACTGCGCAAGTCTTTTGCCTTTGGCAAAGTCGTTTTGATTTGTTCACGTTCAATTAAGTTCTTCGCCAAGCCGATAAACAAAGCTTTGCGAGCGTTTGTGTCGCGGTTAAATGTGCGACCTGCTTTCATATGTCTCATCTGACTACTCCTTTATTTTTGTTTCAGCCCTGCTCTACACGTCAGGGATTTTTTGAGACCCCCGCAACCAAAGTTTCCCCTGTATTGCGGGTTTTGTTTTTGTTACTTATTTGTATGGGTCTTCATACTTCTTGGCCAATTCAGCAATATTTTCTGGTGGCCAACCTGGTACTTCCATACCAAGACCCAATCCCATGGCTTCCAATTGAACTTTGATTTCGTTCAATGACTTGCGGCCAAAGTTTGGTGTCTTTAACATATCGGCTTCGGTCTTTTGGACCAATTCACCCAACCAATTGATTTTGTCGTTCTTTAAGCAGTTGTTTGCACGAACAGACAATTCCAATTCATCAACATGCTTTAACAATTTTGGATCAAAAGGCAATGCATCTTTGGCCTTTTCATCTTCGGCTGGTGCATTGATTTGTGCAGGATCCTCAAAGTTAATAAACACGACCAATTGATCCGTCAAAATACGTGCGGCGAACGCAATCGCATCTTCGGGTGCAACACTGCCGTTTGTTTTAACAACCAATTCCAATTTGTCATAGTCCGTTGACTGACCAACACGCGTTTGTGTAACAGTGCTTGCCACGTTCAGAATTGGCGAATAAATTGAATCAACTGGAATAACACCCAATGGTAAATCACCCGCATTTTGTGATGCCGGCACATAACCACGACCGGTTCCCAGTGTGATTTCCATATCAAAACTTGCACCCTTGTCCAACGTGCAGATTTCGACATCTTTGTTCATAACTTCGACACCGCCCGATGTTTCAATCATACCTGCGGTAACGACAGCCGGACCTTTTACTTTCAAGTATGCTTTGTGTTGACCTTCGGTCAAAGCCTTGAAATAAACGCCCTTTAAATTCAAGATAATATCAGTCACATCTTCGCGGCAACCTGGTACACTGGAAAATTCGTGTTGAACACCATCAATTTTGATATAGATTGGCGCACAACCCTGAAGAGAAGACAAAAGCACACGACGCAATGCCGTACCCAATGTCAAACCGAAACCCTTTTCCAATGGTTCCGCAATCAATGTTGCAATATTCGGATTATTTTCATCGACAACTACATTAAGTTTTTTTGGCTTAATCAGTGTCATCCAGTTCTTTTCAATCATATTTTTTCCTTATGGCTTAGTTTATTATTTTCACCAAATTGACACACAAAAACCTTGCGTGCGTGCGATATTCTAGGATGAAAAAACACAGAAATCAAGTAATAAATGAAAAATTACCGTAATTTACGATTGACGAATTTATTCCTAATGTGCTTTAATTGTCTTACAGATATTGGAGAGTTTGTATGAGCAAAAGCAACCGTTTTTATGCTGTAATTTCGGTGTTTTTTATTACTGCGGCACTAGAAAACAATGCCTATGCGCGTCGTTCTATTGGTGATTTGGGCGACATAACGATGTTTTTGGCGAACGGTTGGGCATTAGGTATGACAATGACTGAAAAAGATTGGGAAGGCACTGCACAATACCTTGAAAGTATGTTAAGTGCACAACTGACCACCGAAATTATCAAAACACGCATCATTCACGAAAAAAGACCAAACGGATTGAATGATGAATCTTTTCCATCGGGTCACGCAACCGGTGCATTTTCTGCACCAATGTTCATACATCGTCGCTATGGTTGGCAACAATCATTGTTCCCATATGCTTTGGCATTGTTCACTGGATTTTCGCGCATTCATACACGTATGCATTGGACCCACGATGTTTTGGGTGGCGCGGCGGTATCGGCACTTTACACATGGGCTTTTGTCAGCCCCGTAAACGAAAATGTCCGTATGTGGCCGTCTCTTTCTTCTGATGGTGCTGGTGTGCGCTTTACCGCAAAATTCTAATTAAAAAACCGCCCGTTTGGGCGGTGTTTTTATTTCAGAACGAAATGTACGCAATACTGTGGCTTTTTATCCGCCCCCAGTGATGCACGAACAACCTTGTTCGATGCGGTTTGTACCGCACGATACAGGTTATCCTGGTTCTTGCGTTCTGTTTTCGTCAGATCGTTTATCGCCTTGGTAATTTCAATCTGAATCTGGCGTTTCATAAATCCAGTTTCATCTGTTTCGAAAATACCGGCACTGGAAACCTCTGGCACTCCCTTCAAGAAACCACGTTTATCGACCGGCAGCGTCACAAACACCGCACCGTTCGTCGCGATTTTGCGGCGATTTTTATAAACCTGGTCATCGGCACTGCGTTCGGTTTCACCCTCCATAACGACCATACCTGTTTCAATTGTTTCCGCAACATACGGTTCGTTTCCGTCCGACAGAGCAATCATTTCGCCGTTATGAACAACCATCATAAATTTAGCGCCACCGCGTTCCATCGCCATTTTTCCGTTCAACATTTCAGTAATATATTCCCCATGCATTGGAATTGAAACCTGGGGATGAACCATATCATAGAAACGTTCGTATTCTGGACGACCAGCATGACCACTGGCATGGATATTATCGGTATCAAATATCGTATGTGTTTTAATACCCATACGCGCCAATTTGTTGTACAAGAACGAAACGTCTTGTTCACGGCCCGGAATGATAATCGCGCTGAACACGACCGTATCCGTTGGCATCAATTTCATTTCTTTTACATGTCCACGGCAAAGACGTGTCAACATAGCAAATTGTTCACCCTGGGACCCCGTCAGATATATCGCCTGTTTTTCTGCCGGCAAATCTTTGATTTCGTCAAACAGATAAACATCGTCACCGTTCAGATATCCCATTTCGATTCCCATTTCACGAAACTCTGGAAGTCCCACATACGGAACCGGATTTGGATTACTGCGTTCTTTGATTGCCGCGATACGACCCGCATTATGTGCTGCTTCGGCAAACATTTTCATACGCGCAATACTGCGTGAATAACCAGTCACGATAACACGACCCGGTGCGTTTTTCATAATTTCAGTCAAACTGTCGCGCACCTGAAGTTCGGTTATTTGTGGGGCCTGGCGATCCGCATCGGTTGAATCACATGCGCATGCCAACAATTTCGGATCGGACCCAATTTCACGCAAACGCGCATAGTCGGTTGTTTCTTCAATCGGGTTGCCATCGTTAAATGTCCAGTCACCCGTGTGTAAAATCTTGCCTGCTGGGGTTTTGATAATCAACATCTGTGCTTCTGGAATACTGTGCGAAACATGGAAAGTTTCAACTTCGAACGGCTTGATGTCCAACGTTGCGCCATGGTGGTCAAAGATGATTAAGTCTTTGCCTTCACGCAAATCGATTTCCAAACCCGCAAAAGTTTGCTTGATTATTTCACCCGGAAAACGTGTACAGTAAATTGGCTTTTTGAACTTTGGCCAAATAAATTTCAATGCACCAATGTGGTCTTCGTGACCATGGGTCATAACGAAACCAACAACGTCTTTTTTATGCTTTTCCAACCATGTGGTATCGCAATATTGAACGTCACCCGCACCGATTTCTTCTTCCAAGAAACCCATACCGCAATCAACGACTAAATATTTACCCTTGTACTTATAGACATACATATTCTGGCCGATGTGTTCCAATCCGCCCAATGCCATAAAGTAAATCTTGTCGTCATTTTCATCGCTTTCATGCTTTGGCGCATCGGCGATTTTCTTTGACTTTTTAACGCGTTTAGCAGATTCAACTTCTGCTACTTCTTCTTTTTCTGCTGCGATTTCCGCGGCAGTTTTTTTATGTAATCTTACCATATATAATCCTTTATTTATGTTTACATTTTCGCCACCGCTTAATCCATTGCCAATAAAGATAACTCTTTATTTGTAGTGAATCTGCGGCGGCGGGCTGTTTTCCCCTATTAAAATTTAATCGGGATTTTTGTCAACATTCAACGAATATCGACCTCTCTTCCTTTGAATAGTACCAATTTTTGCACCAAAATCAACAAAAATCGTAACATCTTGAATATACACACAAACATTGACAAAATTCTTAGACATTGCTAATCTCGCTATAACACGGTAAAAAATACAATAATGACACAACAAGATAGAACTCTTTTGCGCGAAGAAAAGTTGGCACTTAATAACTATGCCAAAGAACGTCGTAAAACATCCGACAATTTACATGTCCATATAAAGCAAATCTTATGTCGAGACAAAATGGTTGGCGGTTTAATTTTTGGTCTGATTTTGGGTATAATTCTTGGTGGGGCAAATTTCGGCATTGGCACATTAAAAATTAAAAAACTGAATAAAAATGATTTAATCAAAACGCAACTTCAACATAAACTGTTAGAAAAGAAATTGGCTTTTTCAACGATGATGATTGTCGATATTTTTGTACTTCTTATCTTATCTATCTGTCTTGAAGATTGTCGCGAAGTTTTATCAAAAGATTTCCAAAGCGCAGCAAAACAATTAGCAAAGGGCTATTTCAAGAAAATATTTGAACAAGAAAATTGTACAAGAGAAGTCGCAGAACGTGCCAAGCATGCCGCGGCACTGATTGTAAATAATATGCCAAAAGAGAAACTGGACTATATGCGTACACTGGCGGTTGCAGGGTTGTCGTATGATCCAAAAGGTCGTTTTCAAATAGACGCCGAAGCTGTTGAAGCGGCACAAGAGATTATATCAAAACATCTTGATGCGCATCCCGAAATAAAACTTGCTGTTAATCAAATAATGAACAACGAAAAAATACAAACTTATGTATTAAACGTTATGAATCAAAAAACAAAATAATAAAAACCTGGCATCACGCCAGGTTTTTATTCCCCTATTCTGCCAATGTTCCAACCGACATTGTTATACGCCGAATACCACTGCTGATAGATTTCTCTTTATTCACTTTAGCTTTGATAATTTCGCCAGTGTGATAAATATGTGTCCCACCACACAGTTCACAAGAAACATCGCCCGCCGTAATAACCTTGACCGTGTCGCCATACTTTTCACTGAACAATGCCATTGCGCCACGCGCTTTGGCTTCGTCCAACGACATCTCTTCGTGCTTGACCGGCATATCTTCGGCAATCCACTTATTCACCAAATCTTCGACCGCCTGTTTTTCTTCGGCAGTCATAGCACGACCATAACTGAAATCGAATCGAACCGAATCGGGCGAAACTTTGGAACCACGCTGTTCGACATCATCATTTAATACCTGCTGTAATGCCGCCTGTAATAAATGCGTTGCTGTATGTGCACGTGCAGTTTGCATACGCATCGATTCGTTTATTTGTGTTGTAACCGTATCACCAATCGCAATGTCCGCGACCAACGCGCCCTTGTGTATAACAACACCATCAACACGTGCGGCTTCGGCCACGTTCATAACGGGTTCACCATCACGCAAGATTGTTCCCGCATCACCGACCTGGCCACCCTGGGTTCCATAAAAATTTGTTTTATCCAGCGCAACTTCAACTTCGTCACCCGCATTGGCTGAATCTACAAATTCACCATTACGCAAAATCGCCAACACTTTTGATTGTAATTGTGCGTCCGGTGCATACTTTGACGAATCGTCTGTTGCTGATAATGATTGCGATTCCCATAATGTACGTGTTCCCTTGGTATCGGCACGTGAACGTTCTTTTTGTTCCGCCATACACTTTTCAAAACCCGCAACATCAACAGCGATATTTTTATCACGCAAAATCATTTGTGTTAAATCAAGTGGGAAACCATAAGTATCAAATAACTTAAACGCAACATCACCCGGCAAGATGGCGTTGTTAACCTTTGGTAATTCTGCATCTAACAACTTCATACCATTTTGCAACATGTCGGCAAAAGAGTTTTCTTCGTTTTCGATGATTTCCACAACACGTTTTTCTTCGCGTGCAAGTTCTGGATATGCATCGCCCATTGTTGTAACCAATGCCGGATACAGTTTTGATAACAACGCACCACGATGTCCCAACATTTGTCCATGACGCATTGCGCGGCGCAAGATTCTACGAATCACATAACCGCGATCACTGTTTGATGGAATAACACCATCGGCAATTGCAAAACCAACCGCACGTAAATGGTCGATAATAACCTTGAACGATGTGACATTATCTTTTGATTCACGTACACCCGTTACATCACTGACCGCGTTTTTCAATGCGACAAACACATCGGTATCATAGTTGTCTGTCTTGCCCTGTAAAATGGACGCCACACGTTCCAGCCCCGAACCCGTATCAACATTTTGTTTTGGTAATGGTGTTAAATTGCCATTTGCGTCACGATCAAATTGCATAAATACGTCATTCCAAATTTCGAAATATCTGTCACCTTCATCGGCCGAACCTGGCAAACCACCAGGTACATCTGGTCCCAAATCATAGTGCATTTCGGTGCATGGTCCACATGGGCCCGTATCGCCCGCCGACCACCAATTATCTTTATCGCCTAAACGAATCGCATCTTTACCCGCAACCTTTTTCCAAATTGCTGTCGCTTCATCATCGCTAACATGCGTTGTGACAATAATACGATTCGGGTCCAGTCCAAATACTTTCGTCAACAATTCCCACGACATAGCTATCGCTTCTTCTTTGAAATAATCACCAAACGACCAATTGCCCATCATTTCAAAGAAAGTATGATGACGACCGTCAAAACCAACGTCTTCCAAATCATTATGTTTCCCGCCCGCGCGAATACATTTCTGGACATCAGCAACACGTGGCGCAAAAGCCGGTTCAACCCCTTGTAATATACCCTTCCATGGAACCATACCCGCAACTGTAAAAAGCAACGTTGGGTCATTGGGTATCAACGATGCAGACGGCACAATTTTATGTCCATGCGATTCAAAATAATCTAAAAACGCCTTACGTATTTCATTATATGTCATATATTTCCCCATTTTTTGTTGCAGCAATTTTAGTCGCAATAAATATCACTTGCAATCTAAAATTGCAACAATCTTATAAAATGTGATATAATATAAGTCTATAAGGAAAGCGATATGAAACAAGGGTTATTATATTCTATTGTTGCATTGGCGGCAATTGTCATCGTGGCAAGTTTCAATATGCAACTGGGCGACCCTGTCGCGTCAAACATTCCGGAATCTATGATTGGTCATGCGTTATATGTCTGTCCATCGGCAGATTCAACATGGACAACGATTGCCGAATCATTGCGTCCATTTGCAAACTATATAATCGCTGGTTTCTTTTTTGGATTAGTATTACTGTTGTTTGGTTGGGGCTGGCAATTGTACCAAAATATGCTGGACGACAAATTTAAGCGCGAATCATTCAAGAACATTTGGACCTTTACCAAATGGGGCTTTTGGGCGATTATTGTTGTTATGCTGATACTGGTCACACCAAACAATTTTCGTCGTGTAAATATAAGTGGTGCGGGCGATCAGTGGGTACTGTGTGATGCAAATACACCCGGTGCACGCGCGGTCAAAGCCGATGCAGTTCATGCGCACTAAATTTGTCAACTTTCACTAATTTTTCATTTCTGAAATTATACACTTGACTTGAGTGGCGGAATTCTCTACGATTCGGACAAGCAGGACAGGCAATGTCCTTGAAATAAAAGATTTTCGAGATGGTAAAACGTTAAACACTACGGAAACCGCGCGATATATTTCAAAGACATTGCCTATTATCTGCGGGACACACCTTAATTAAATATTTAATGAAAAGGAGAAACACATGAACAAAGCTCAATTGATTGAAGCAATTGCAAACGAAATCAACGTTACAAAAGCAACAGCTGCTGCAAGCGTTGATGCATTCATCAACACAGTTACAAAAGTTCTGAAGAAGAAAGGCGACGTTCGCTTGGTTGGCTTCGGCACATTTACAACTGCAAAACGCAAAGCTACAACAGGCCGCAACCCACAGACAGGCGCAACAATCAAAATCGCTGCATCTGTTCAACCTAAGTTCAAACCTGGTAAGGCTTTGAAAGAAGCTTTGAACTAAATCGATTTTTCGATTGTGTGAAATTGGGTTCCCCATCGGGAACCCTTTTTATTTTTTTCTTCTTTACATAAAAAACTATATTGCTTACAATGATGGCGTAATTGAAACAAAGGAAGGAAAAATATGCCAAAAAAAACAACTAAAAAAACAATCAAAAAAACATCTGTAAAACCTGTAATGAAAGAGATTCCATTACCAGATCCATATTGCCACTGCACAAAGCGCAAAAGAAACACAATTTTGACTTGTGTATTCGCAGCAAGTTTATTACTTGGTATGTTTATCGCACATATGTTCTTCTGCCCTGTGTGTCCACACAAGGCGAAACCACACGTGCAATTTGACGAAAACGGTTGCGCTGTTGTTGAATCAATCAAATGTCCAAAAATGTTGGAAAGCTTACCAATGATTGACGTCAATCACGATGGTTGCATAACAAAACAAGAAATGGATTTATCAAAACGTGGTATGCGTCACCGCAAACCAGTGGCATATGTTCAACAACCAGCTGTTGTTGATGCAATCGCACCAGTTATGGAAGACTAAATAAAATCTAAGAAATTAAACCGCCCAAACGGGCGGTTTTTTATTCGTCATTTGCCTCTAGCGCACGCGGATGTGCGTGCATATAAATATTGCTTATTTCCGCCATATTTACCTTGGTATATAATTGCGTTGTCGAAAGCGATGCGTGTCCCAACAATTCTTGCAGGCTACGCAAATCTGCCCCTCCCGCCAACAACGCGGTTGCAAACGTATGTCGCAATGCGTGCGGTGTCACATAGTCTGGCAATTGTAAATAGTTCCGAATCTTTTCAATAACTTTTTCTGCCATACGTGGCGACATTGGCAATCCACGCACACTGCGAAACAATTCATCGGTTGGCGCATTACCAAACGGACGAATCGCGACATACTTTTCAATCGCATCATATACCGCCGACAACACTGGAACGATTCGTTCTTTATTCCCCTTGCCCAGAATACGCAGCACATCGGGACGCGCACGCACATCCAAATTTTTCAACGATAATGCTTCGGATATACGCAGACCACATCCAAATATCAACGTCACCAATGCCCAATCACGCGCGGCAATCCATGGTTCGTCGCCTTCGGTATCTAAAATCGCCGTTTTCATATTTGCAACATCCGCCGGGGCAATCGCCTTGGACAATTTACGTGGCACCTTTGGCGAAGAAATCAAACCAATCGCATCATTTTTTATATTGTGATGTTTAGCCAGGTATTTATAAAACCCACGCAACGAAGACAATGCTCGTGCAGTTGATTTATGCGCCAAACCGCGTCGCCCACGATCAGCCAAATACGCGCGAAAACAAATTGTGTCTGCACGCGCCATATCGCCCAATTCAACATTACCGCCAATAAAGTTTGCTAAAAACGAAACGAATTCGCGAATATCTGTTTCATACGCCGTCGCAGTATGTTCGGAATAATTTTTTGTTCCGACAAGGTATTCGATAAATTCATTTATTATTTCGTTCATTTTATCTCAAACACTGCGGATACAGAAACCGAAACATCGGTATCTTTGCTGACCAAACTGCCACTGACATCCATAGCAGATTCTGTTGCAACCGCGCCCATCGCCATCATACGTGGCGCAACATTTTTGTACATTGCATTATTGTTGTTTGATGTGTCATATGACACCGACAACATTTTCCCAGCACGCTTTTTGTCGCCCGCAGCAATTGCATCTGCACGCACACGTGCATTTTCAACCGCAACAGACAAGCATTTTTCCATAATCGGCCTTAACACTTCGGCACTGGTATACATACGCAAGTTTTCCGAAAAGACATGTTCTGCACCTGCAAATTCGTTCAAGACTTTTTCAATTGCATCAACGTTTTTGGACGACACCTCAACCGCGATGGTTGTTTCAATTCCAAGTGATACAGACTTTTGTTCATCGCGATTCCATTCTGTCTTTTCATAGGAATTAAATTCTGTCGTCTGCATTTCTGCGTCCAAGCCTTTTACAAAATCGGTAATTTTGGCAACCTGCTCTGTTGCTTGTTTCATAGACCGCGCCGCCGATTTATCCAACGTTGTGACACGCAGTGTTATCGCGGTTTTATCGCGCGGTGCCGTTGTTAAACAGTCGCCCCGCACCGAAATCGTACGTGGTATGGACGGCGTGTTTATCGCGTTCAGCAACAACACTAAAATTGCAGCACACCCGACAACGCACAAAATCCACACGCCCAAAACAGTCAGTTTAATTTTTTTCATAATTTTCATATTCTCTCTCCCTTGTTATAACTATTCGCCCAACATTTTGCGTTTTACGCGACCCAGTGTTTCCGCCGCAACCACACGTGCCTTGGTCGCACCATTTTCTAAAATCGCGTCCAATTCAGACTTGTTCGCCAACAAGCGATTATACTCATTGCGCGCATCACCCAAAACCGAATTGATTTTTTCATAAAGAATTGTTTTCGCAGTGCCATACCCCATACCGCCTGCAACGAACATTTCGCGCAACTTTGCGATATCGTTTTCATCTGCGAAATGTTTATACAATTGGAATATTGTCGATTCGTCTGGGTCTTTTGATTCTTCGGGTGTTTTGCTGTCGGTGATGATGCGCATAATCTTTTTCTTTAACTCTGATTCCGGCGCAAAAAGCGGAATCGTATTGTCATAAGATTTGCTCATCTTGCGACCATCCAGCCCCGGTATAGTCCCCGCAGATTCACTGATAACTGGCTCTGGCAACTTGAACGTTTCGCCATAAATATTGTTAAAGTATCCGGCGATATCACGCGCGAATTCAACGTGCTGTTTTTGGTCAGCACCAACCGGCACAATATCAGAATTATACAGCAAAATATCCGCCGCCATAAGTATTGGGTATATGTACAGGCCCATATTGACCCCCGCATCAACATCGTCGCCAGCCGCGGTATTTTTCTCCACCGCCGCCTTGTACGAATGTGCGCGATTCATCAAGCCCTTTGGCGTAACATTGGTCAATAAAGTTGCCAATTCATACACCTCTACAATATCAGATTGACGGAACAAAATCGCATTGTCCAGATTCAGCCCCATCGCCACCAACGCCGCCGCCATTTCGTATGAATACTGTTGAATCACATTTGGATCATGTATGGTGTTCAACGCATGCAAATCCGCAATAAACATAAACGTGCGACTTTTTTGGGACATATCAACCAACGGCTTTAACGCGCCGATATAGTTCCCCAAGTGCGGTGTTCCAGTGGGTTTAATACCCGTTAAAACTATTTTTTCAGACATAGTAAAAATCCTTTTGTGTTTATAAGTTTAATTGAAATACGGTTAAAAATAAAGCCAAAAAAATGGCAATAAAAGTCAGTTCAGGCGGCAATGCGCCAACAATTCATAACACAAAAGATTACATGTTCTTTCAACATAACATTATAAATATAGCACCTTTTTTGGCGGCGCGCCACAAAAAACGACCACCTATTTTTATTTTGCACAAAACTTGACAATCTTATTTTGTGTGCTAGTATCAAAACAACCAACAAAAGGGACTAGTCATGAAAAAAATGATTTTGTTTGGTGCAATCGCATGTGTAATCTGTGCCCCGGTATATGCATCGGATGGTGGCATTTATGCCGAACCAGAAATGCAGGTAACCGCCGAAGATTTTGTGACGGTTGAACGCGTCGCGAAACCAGCGGAAAAGCCAGCTTGCAACAAGTGCAACAAATGCAAAAAATGCGACAAGTGTGGCAAGAAAGTATGTGGAAAACCATACGAACGCATTGTAAATCGTGAATATTTTGTTCGCGAAACAGTCCAAACGTACAAGCCAGTTATTTACTATGAACCGGCTGGGACATACACAACGATGCGCGCAGTTGACACACCAAAGTGCGACACTTGCAATTTCTAATTGTTTGGAACTTGCGCTAAGAAAAAACCACCCAAACGGGTGGTTTTTTTGGATAAGCAATGATTTGTGTAAATTACACGCGGCGCACTTTCTTTGGACGGCAACCATTGTGCGGAATACGTGTTGTATCGGTGATGCTCTGCACAACCAAGCCCGCGTTAGCCAAACCACGAACGGCTGATTCACGACCCTGACCAATACCACGCATCAAAACATCTACTGTCTTCATACCCATTTCGGCAACTTTCTTACCAACGGCATCTGCAACAACCGTTGCCGCGTATGGTGTAGATTTCTTTGCACCCTTGAAATTATTCGCACCCGCCGTTGCCCATGTCAACACAGCACCCGACGGATCCGTAATTGTAATACGTGTATTGTTATTTGTCGCAACGACATGCGCAATGCCATGCGATACTTTTTTGATTACTTTCTTTTTTGCTTTTGTAACTGCCATTATTTTTACCTTTTTTTAGATGTCTTCAATTAACTATCGTGTTAATCTCTACCCAAAATTATTATTTACCCTTGACCGCGGAACCGGCGACCACAATACGTTTACCCTTACGTGTACGGGCATTTGTCTGTGTGCGTTGACCACGAACCGGCAAACGGTTACGGTGGCGGATACCACGATATGTTTTAAGGTCTTGTAAGCGTTTAATGTTCATTGCGACTTCGCGACGAACGTCACCTTCGACCTTGAAGTTCTGTTCGATATAGTTCGAAATTTTAATAACATCAGCGTCTGTCAAATCTTTCGCGCGCAAACCGTCTTTCAATTTCAACGCTTCACAAATCTTGGCGGCGCGTGCCGGACCAATACCGTGAATATAGCGCAACGCGATTTCAATGCGTTTTTCTGATGGAATGTTAACACCTGCTATACGTGCCATTTTTCATTTTCCTTTATTCACTTTGGCGCAACCCTGCGCCGTTCATTTTCCCAAAACACTGCCGTCAGAGTAATGGGTTTATTTTATTTTGCTGGGCTTATTCTAAAATAATTCCAACAAAAGTCAAATCTTGTTTAGTTGCGGAACCGCCCATGTTTTTGTGCGTGTCCAACAACACCTGTGTACTGTTTCGCGACCAAGTATGATTGAACCTGATTCATTGTGTCCAAAATCACACCGGCAACGATTAAAACGCTTGTACCACCGATTGTCAGTGGCATTCCCGCGTGTGTGTTCAATATGATTGGCAACACACAGACGACAACCAAATACACAACGCCAATCGCAGTTGTACGCGATACGACATCGTCCAAGTATTTGTTTGTCTGTTCGCCCGGACGAACACCCGGAATATAACCGCCCATATTTTTAAGGCTGGTGCTGGTTTCTTCGGAATTAAACACAACGGCGGTCTGGAAGTACGCAAAGAACGCAATCAACACAGTATACAAAATAATGTATGACCACGTGCCGTATGTAAAGAATCCCAAAATTCCCTGAACAAACAAGTTTTCACTTTGTACGAAACGTTGGATAAATGCCGGCAACATCATAATAGATGCCGCGAACACCGGACCCATAACGCCCGACATATTCACCTTGATCGGTAAATAGGACGCGTTTGTGTTCATAACACCGTTCGCCATAACCTGACGCGGATACAAAATTTGGATACGACGTTGTGCCTGTTCAAAGAACGCAATCAGCGCAACAATACCCACCACGAACGCGACCGTCACCGCAATCATCGCAGGCGACATTTGACCAACCGAACCCAAACTGAATAACTTTGCAACACCACTTGGGATTTGGGCAATAATACCCGCAAAGATTAACAGCGATGCGCCCTGACCAATACCACGTGCGGTAATCTGTTCCGCCAACCACATAACGAAAACCGTACCACCAACCAGCGCAATAATCGCCGATAATTCAAATGCAAAGCCCGGATTTACAACCGCCGGAATACCATTTGCCGGTGCCATAGATTCCAAACCACGCACAACCGCCCAACCCTGGACAATTGCTAAAAACACCGCCAAATAACGTGTGTATTGATTGATTTTGATACGGCCAGATTCACCCTCTTTACGCAAATCATTTAAATTCTTGCTTGTTGCGGTCAACAACTGTAAAACGATGGACGCTGAAATGTATGGAAAAATGTTCAATGCCAAAACCGACATACGCGACAGTGAACCGCCACTGAACATATCAAACATTCCCATCATACCACTGCCTTCGCCACTGAACAGGTGCAAAATAGCAGAAGCATTGACCCCCGGTAATGGAATAAATGAACCGATACGATATACAATCAACGCACCCAGTGTGAACATGATACGCTTTTGTAAATCGGTCAAATTTCCAAAATATTTTTTCAAGAATTTCATTGCGCTAAGTCTTTAATTGTTTATTGCACATCATGGGGTTACCACAATGTGCAAGTGAACGATTATTTGTTTTTGATTGCGCCACCCGCTTTTACAATTGCGGCTTCGGCAGATTTCGACCATTTGTCTGCAACAACGTTGATGGCAGATTTGATTTCACCTTTGGCCAAAACTTTCAACCCATCTAATTTGCGGTTGATGATTTTTGCCGTCATCAAAGATTCCAAAGTAATTTCTTTGGACGCATCAATCTTGCCCGCTGCGATAAACTTTTCAATATCGCCCAAGTTGATTGTTGCATATTCTTTGTGGAACGGATTGTTGAAACCGAACTTTGGGAAACGACGCAAAATCGGCATCTGACCACCTTGGAAAGTCGCTTGCTTACGGGAACCGGCACGTGCCTTTTGACCCTTGTTACCACGACCAGATGTTTTACCATAACCCGACGCCATACCACGACCAACACGTTTTACATCTTTGCGTGCGCCGAAATTGTCCATCAATGCATTTAATTTCATTTTTCTATCCTTTTAATCCTACGACTATACATATAGTCTGTTTCGCACATAATACAAGATTACGTACTCGGTTTTATACTTCTTATTTTTCAACGATTTCAACCAAGTGTGCAACTTTGGCAACCATGCCACGCACAGCCGGTGTATCATTGATTTCGTGTGTTTTACCAATACGACCCAAGCCCAATGCTAAAACGATTTTGCGTTGTGCTTCTGGACGATGAATCAAACCACGTGTTTGTTTTACTGTAATTGTTGCCATTTGAATTACCCCCATTGTTCCGAATTATTTTTCTTCTGCGGATTCTGTGGATTCTTCATATTTCTTACCATCACGACCGGCAATAATTTCAGAAACCGTTTTACCACGACGCGCTGCAACTGTCTTTGGCGAATTCATTTTTGCGAAAGCCAAGAATGCTGCACGAATCATATTGTTTGGATTGTTAGAACCCTGGGATTTCACAACAACGTCTTGAACGCCCAAGCATTCGAACACCGCACGCAACGCACCACCAGCAATGATACCAGTACCTGGGACAGCACTACGTACAACCAATTTTGACGCACCATATTTTGCTTCAACATCGTGATGCAATGTGCGACCTTCTTTTAACGGAACGCGAATCATCTTGGCTTTTGCTGCTTTGGTTGCCTTTTGCACAGCGGCTTGGACTTCCAATGCTTTACCCTTGCCAAAACCAACACGACCTGCCTTGTCCCCGACAACAACCAGTGCCGAGAAAGACATATTCTTACCACCCTTAACGGTCTTGGATACGCGGTTGATAGAAACCAATTTGTCTACCAAGTTATCCGTCTGTAATTTTTTATCATCAAAACGTGCCATTTATATACTCCGTTGAATCTTAAATTATATTCTGACGCCACCAGCACGAATTGCTTCGCACAGTGCTTTTACACGACCATGATAACGATAGCCACCACGATCAAAATAACAATTATCAGCCAGTTTTGCTTTGACTAAACGTTCTGCAAATGCTTTACCAACAAGTTCTGCACCTGCGACATTCCAACCTTTACCAGCAAAACCTTTTTCCTTGCTTGAAGCCGCACAAATGGTATGACCACGCACGTCATCAATCGCCTGGATTTCAATATGACGTCCAGAACGGAAAACCGACAAGCGAATCTTGCCAGGATTTTTTCTTTTCAACGCACTGCGATTTGCCAACGTGCGTCTTTCTTCTGTAGACAAATGTTTCAACATTTCGTTTCCTTTTTTGACTGTCCCCGTAACAGCGGGAACTATTTACTTATTATTTCTTTTTACCTTCTTTGTGGCGGATTGTTTCGCCCTTATAGAAGATACCTTTACCCTTGTACGGATCGGCCTTGCGAACCTTGTGAATCTTGTCCGCGAACAAACCGACCAAGCATTTATCAATGCCTTTGACTGTAAATTCGGTTGGCGCACCACCCATTTCAACGGTCAAGCCCGCTGGGATTTCCATAACGACATCATGTGAATAACCTGCAACCAAAACCAATTTGTTGCCAGACACAGATGCTTTGTAACCAACACCCTTCATGTACATTTCTTTGGCAAAACCTGTTGTGACACCTTCCACTGCACTGCGGATATTGCGGGTCATTGTACCCCACATTGCGCGTGAAGTTTTGTCTTCTGCATCTTTTGGTGTAACAACAACTGAATTACCTTCGATTTTAACTTCGACCAAACCTGCGTGTTTTGTGTTAACTGGAACTTTCAACTCGCCCTTTGGCCCTTTGATAACGATTGCGCCATCGACAATAGCCGCTGAAACGCCATCTTTCAAAACAACTGGATATTTTCCTGCACGAGACATAACTTAATCCTTCTACTTGTATTATATAACTTTGCACAAAATTTCACCGCCGACATTCATCAAGCGTGCTTTGTGATCGGTCATAACGCCATTTGGGGTTGAAACAATCGCGATACCCAAGCCATTTAAAACGCGTGGCATTTTGGCACTGCCAGAATAAACACGACGACCTGGTTTTGACACGACAGAAATTTCTTGGATTGCACCGTTGCCACCAACATATTTCAATTCGATAACCAAGTTGGAACGGTGTTCATCGATTTTTTCTTCACGGAAATCGGTAATAAAACCTTCTTCCTTTAATACATTCAAAACTGCTGCGCGCAGTTTGCTGTTTGGAACGGAAACTGTTTCCTTGCCCGCGACTTGACCGTTGCGAATGCGTGTCAACATATCTCCGATTGGGTGTGATAATGACATCTTTTTACTCCTTATATGTGGAACATTCCACACATTTGACCAGCTGCATTGTCCACAACTGGGGTTTTGTTAAACTTTCGCTGGATTTACCAACTTGATTTGCGTACGCCTGGCAATTTACCTTCGGACGCTTGTGTGCGAACTTGCTGGCGGCACAAACCGAACATACGTGAATAACCACGTGCACGACCGGTAACCGAGCAACGATTGTGCAAACGAGTTGGGTTTGCGTTGCGTGGCAACTTCGCCAATTTCTTCATCGCGTCCATGCGTTCATCTGGTGTTGCATTGACGGACATTTTTTCTTTGATCGCTTCGCGCTTTTTTGCATATTTTGCGACCAATGCTTCACGTCTTTTTTGTTTATTTATCAACGCTAATTTAGCCATTTTTATACCTTTTTATTATTTTAAAACCAAAGGCAAGCCGATTTTGGTCAGCAATGCACGAGCTTCTTCATCTGTTTTTGCGGTTGTGGCGATAACAATGTCCATACCGCGAATTGCATCGATTTTATCAACGGAAATTTCTGGGAAAATCAGATGTTCCTTGATACCAAATGCATAGTTTCCACGACCGTCAAATTTAGATTTTGACAAACCGCGAAAGTCCTTTACACGTGGCAATGCAACTGTGATTAACTTGTCCAAGAAATCGTACATTCTTTTACCGCGCAATGTAACCTTGGTACCAATTGCTTGGCCTTCACGCAGACGATATGTCGCGATTGACTTCTTGGCATGTGTAATAACCGACTTTTGTGCAGCAATCGCGGTCAAATCAGCCGCCGCTGCATCCAATTTCTTTTTATCTGCAACCGCTTCGCCAACACCCATATTCAGAACGATCTTGGAAAGTTTTGGCACTGCCAGCGCATTTGTGTACCCGAATTCTTTGACTAATTCTGGCACAATCTGTTTTTCATAAATTTCACGCAATCTACTTTGCATTTCTTTTTTCCTTAACGTTTTGTTTCCGTAACAGCGGAAACCAGTTTACTTTGTTTATAATTCTGTCCCAGATTTTTTGGAAACACGAACCTTTTTATCACCCGTCACTTTGTATCCAACGCGGGTTGCTTTTTTGGTCTTTGGATCAACCAACGCAACGTTCGATACGTGGATAGGTGCTTCGCGGTCAACGATGTGACCCGGTGTGTCCTGGGTTGGTTTCACATGCCATTTGTGACGGTTAACACCTTCGACAACAACACGTGATTCCGATGGGCGCGCATCCAGCACTTTGCCTTTGACGCCCTTGTATTTTCCTGAAATAACTACGACTTCGTCGCCTTTTTTAATTTTCATCTTTTCAGCCTTTTCTGTTTATTTTCCGGACGCCACTTACAAAACTTCTGGTGCCAAAGACACGATTTTCTGAACGTCATATTTACGACGAACTTCACGTGCGATTGGGCCAAAGATACGTGTTCCAATTGGTTCAAAGTTGTTTTTGTTGATTAAAACAACCGCGTTATCATCAAAACGGATGATAGAACCATCTGGACGTTTAATTGGGAACTTGGTACGAACGATGATTGCGCGTTGTACGGTACCCTTTTGCACTTTACCACGTGGAATGGCTTCTTTAATAGCGACGACGATTTTGTCGCCAACTGTTGCATAACGACGATGAGAACCGCCCAACACTTTGATGCACATTGCTTTACGCGCAC
>Ga0265301_10001059_pt1 | contig 37458 bp, 35 predicted proteins | sample AusTroGonzalo_MG_2_FD_193488 | JGI IMG/M metagenome (GOLD analysis project Ga0265301, IMG submission 193488) | Bovine rumen microbial communities from tropical cattle in Woodstock, Queensland, Australia - Gonzalo_04 | ecosystem: Host-associated > Mammals > Digestive system > Stomach > Rumen ...
TTTTATAATTAATGCCATGAAGTTATTAATAATAGTATTAGTCGTTTTATTGATTGTTAAATGGAACAAGTGGAGCACCACCGACAAGGTTGTTGTGATTCTTGCCATCGCATTGCTGAGCCTCTGGAAAAATACTGCGAAGGCTAATCTTGACATCGTGCCGAAGCCTTGCATGGTTGCTGTGGAAAAAGGACAAGGCTTCAAAATCGACAGCAAAACCATCATTTACATCGATGATGAAGAGAACAGATTCAATGCCGAATATCTGCAGTCGCATCTGAAAAACGTGTTTAAAAAAGGCGATTTTGACGTGAAAACAGTGCGTCGTCATTCAAACTGCATCATGATAAAACTGACCGATACTATTGAATTATCCGAATCTTATAATATAATAGTTGATAAAGACAATATCTGGATTATTGCTGGCGCTAAAGAAGGCGCTTTTTATGGCATCCAGACGTTGCTGCAGATGCTGCCTTCGGATGTATATAAAGCTGATAATGCCAGAAAAAACAAGAAGATTAGTCGGGTTAAGTTCCCGAAGATGAGGGTTTATGATGCTCCGAGGTTCGCTTATAGAGGCATGCATCTTGATGTATCGAGGACGTTTTTTGACGCCGCTTTTATCTATAGATTTATTGATGCTTTGGCATATTACAAAATCAATAATTTTCATTGGCATCTTACCGACGACCAAGGTTGGCGGGTTGAAATCAAGCATTATCCCAAACTGACGGAAATAGGAGCGTGGCGTGGTGCTCACGAGGCATTGAAGCCTGCCTATGCATCGGGAATGGAACGTAATGGTGGTTTTTACACCCAGGAAGAGATAAAATCAATAGTTAAATACGCTGCCGACAGAAATATCAATATCATTCCTGAAATCGACCTGCCTGGACATAGCAAGGCGGTGGCAGTGAGTTATCCTGAGATTTTGTGCGAAACCACTGGAAAACACTATAGTGTCCAATGGGAAACAAATAACGTTTGGTGCATCGGAAGAGAGGAAAACTACGCTATGTTGGACACTATCATTGGAGAAATGGCGGAGCTTTTCCCATCGAAAATATTTCATATAGGTGGTGACGAGGTTAACAAGGATTCATGGAAAGAATGTCCGCATTGCCGTGATATTGCTGAGCCGCAGAATTACTTTGTGAGAAGGATGGAACAGATTTTGGCGAAGCATGGAAAAATTATGGGAGGCTGGGATGAGATTATCGATGGAGGCGAACTGATGCCTGAGACGGTGGTTTATGCCTGGGCAAGTCTGGAAAGAGGTGCGAAATCAATAAAAGAAGGCCATCCGACGGTGATGCAGATAGCACAATACATGTATTTTGACATGAAACAGAGTGAGGATGAACGCGGCTTGAAATGGGCTGGCGTGAACTCTCTTGAAAAAGCCTACAGTTTTGACCCGACGGATGAAGCTTTTGGGGTACAAGGCGGCTGTTGGGCAGAATGTCTTGGCGTGAAAGACTTTGTCGATTATCAAGTGTTTCCTAAGCTTTTGGCACTTTCAGAGACAGGATGGTGTCATAAAAGTGGACAGGATGAACAAGATCTACAGGATTTTAAGAGACGTCTGTATGATGCACAATATGAGCGACTCGATGCTATGGGATGGAAGTTTAGGATTGTGCCTCCGGAGGTCGTGTATGAAGACGGAAAACTTGTTGCGAAATGCGACAATAAAGATTTGAAGATAAGATATACGGAAGACGGCAGCACGCCGACGGAGAAATCTGATAGATATTATGGTCCGATAAAGACCGAAACGCCAGAGAATTATAGGTTTGCAACGTTTTATAAAGGACGTTCGAGCATCGCGAGAGGCGCTCAAAATATCGAGCTGCATCATTATCTGAAGCCGCAGACGACGGTGGAGAGCAATATCCCGTTTTTTGAGGACATCAACAGGCTTGTGGATTACGATTTGAACACTTATTGCTTCACTTCGCGTGAAATTGGAGACGGCGACTATATTAAATTTACTTTTGACGAACCTGTTGAGTGTCAGTCGATAGGGATGTGTACCGGTTATTACACTTTGGCGGTTTATGGTGTCTTAAATGGATATATAGAATATTCGTATGACGGCGAGGAATATCATCGAGGCAACCGTTTTGAATATGATGCTATCGACGGATATCGTGCCTATTGCCATCCCGAGAAGCCGGTAAAATCGGTGAGAATAGTTATTGATGGTATCAGCGAGCACGAGGTCACTGGAATCCAGGACTTGCGCATTGAATAAAAAAAAGGACTCCTGTTGGAGTCCTTTTTTTTAGTACTTCATCATCTCAATGAGATCGACCATTCTGTTTGAATAGCCCCATTCGTTATCGTACCATGACAAAATCTTGACCATCTTGCCCATCACCATTGTGCTGTCGGCATCAAATATTGATGAGTGTGGGTTGTGGATGATGTCGCAGCTCACGATAGGGTCTTCGGTGTATTCGAGGACGCCTTTCATTGGTCCTTCGGCTGCCTCTTTCATGGCGGCATTTATCTGCTCCTTGGTGGCTTCTGTCTTCAGTGTGCACACGAGGTCAACGAGTGAGCCGGTTGGGGTTGGGACGCGCACTGCGATGCCGTCGAGTTTGCCGTTGAGTTCAGGGATGACGATACCCACTGCCTTTGCTGCACCTGTTGTGGTCGGGATCTGCGACAAGGCGGCTGAACGTGCGCGGCGAAGGTCGCTGTGCGGACCGTCCAAGATAACCTGGTCGTTGGTGTAGCTGTGGATTGTTGTGATGTAACCTTGCTCGATGCCGAAGCGGTCGTTCAAAACCTTGGCGACAGGGGCGAGGCAGTTTGTTGTGCATGATGCATTTGATACGCATTCGACTTCATCGGTGAGTTCGTTATTGTTGACACCCACCACGATTGTTGCGTCGATGGCGTCTTTTGAAGGAGCTGAAAGGATCACTTTCTTGGCGCCGTTCTTGAGGTGGTCGCCGTAGCCGCCTTTTGCGCTTTCTTTTGAGCGGAAGATACCTGTTGACTCTACAACTACGTCAGGAGTCTTGCTCCATTTGATGTTGATAGGAGCACGTTCAGCTGTGACAGGAACGCGTACTCCGTTGACTATCAAAGCTGTCTCATCGTATTCGACTGTGCCTGGGAACTTGCCCTGTGTTGAGTCATATTTCAGAAGATGTGCCAAAACCTTGGTGCTTGTGAGGTCGTTGATGCCCACCACTTCGAGGTTCGGTCTTTCGCAGCAGATGCGGAAAACGTTACGGCCGATACGACCGAAACCGTTGATACCTACTTTAATCTTTTCCATATTGTTGATTATATTTGATACTTGAATTTCTGATATTTTCAAACTGCAAATATACAAAATATTTCTTTTTTTAACATTTGAGATCAAAAAATTATTATCTTTGCACCATCAGAACTCAAGGCACAGGATTATGATTGATTTACGACATAGTGAGGATGATACGCATATATCTTTTGAACCATATTCATCAATAATTTTGCAAAAAGTAAATGAGGCGAGAGGTATCAAGGAGAAGAACGCCATTTTTGAAAGTGTGATTAATGATGATAGAGCGAAGATTATCAATGATATAGAAGGTCGTATTACAAAACTGTTTTCTGGAAACAAAGGTCCAAAGACTGCAACATGGGAACAGACAAAACAGATGGCTTATGAACTGAACGCAGTCGGAATTTCTGTTGTGTTTTTGCCTGAACTTGATGATGTGGTATGTTCAGATAGTCTAATAAAAATTGGTAAAATATACCGACTTGCCGATTTTAAATATTGTGTAACTACAAATGCGAATACTCTTGCTAAGGAACTTGAACATGGTTTTATGCAAGCGGGCACAATAATACTTAAACTGGTAAACATGGATGCAGGCTTGTTAAAAGAAGCCATAGATTACCTATTGAGAAACGAGATACCATACGGAAACATCATGCTTCAAAACAAGTATGGAAAAATGGTAGAACTGACGATGAAAGAAATCAGAACTGGTATCTACAGAAAAAAGATAACAGGATTCCTTTAATAAGAAAAGAGAGGCATTTCTGCCTCCCATATCTTTGAGCCTTCGGACTGAAACCGCTATTCGGCTCCGGTGGTTGCTTAAACCGATGCAAAACTACAAAATATTTTAATTGCTGCAGACAAAAATGTTTAAAAAAAAATTACTATCTTTGCATTTGTTAATAATATGCTGACTTTTAAACTATTTAATAATGAAATCAAGAATATCAGAAGCGGTGGATAAGAAAAGTTGTGGCTACAACTGCGCCCAGGCACTCATTTGCACTTATTGCGACATTGCAGGCATTGACGAGGAGACGGCAAGAAACCTCGGAAGCCCATTCGGACTTGGGATGGGCAACATGGAAGGCACTTGCGGCGCGATAACAGGTGCCGGAATGGTGCTCGGATTGGCATTGGACGATCGTGTGAAAGCCATTCGCGGCATGAAACAGATAATGGCAAAGTTTCAGCTCCGCAACGGCGCGACGCAATGCAAAATGCTTAAAGGTGTTGACACTGGCGTGGTGCTTCGCGACTGTTCCGACTGCGTAGCGGATGCCGCTGAATTTCTTGAAGAACAACTCGAAAAATAAAAATCATGGGCGAGACTTTTAAATCACAGGCGCTGGAAGCGAATCTGGCACAGACACGATACAAGGACATTTTTATCCCCGAAGAGCATAAGGCGTTTATCGCGCTGAGCAAAGATTACTTCGGCATCAATAAAAGGGCGTCGGAATGCATCACCGAATACCATCACCCGCTATCGAACCATACCTTCGTGACCGAGGAGCTGCGCAAGATCCTGATGGACGACTTCTGGTTTTACACCAAAGACGATGTGCCTGCCGACACCCTGAAATTGCCGCTCGAGATGATGAGGAGCCTGTTGAAACCAGAGGTGGCACTAAAACTTCGCCTCAATATCGTCGTCACCTTAATGGAGTTTGCCAATAAAGTGATAACCGAATCGCCCAAACATTCGATGCTTATTGAATTGGTTTTCAATATCTTGGAAGATAAATTCGAAACAAATAAAGACTGTTATATCCTTGCCACAAAACATGCAGAGCGTTACCTCGACAATGTGGCAAAAGACGAGCATTTCAACGCTTCGACTTGCGAGATTTTGAGAAAAATGCTTGGCGAAAATTACAGCTATTGGCAATCGACATCCGAAGTTGAGAAATGGGTCACGGAAAACACCGATATACTTTCTGACGATGAGAAAATTGTGATTGTCAACGAAGTCGGGGAGCCTTATTTTAACAAACTTAATGCCGATTTGAATGCTGCCGAAACATGGGAAGTGCTTTCAGATATGCCTCATTTTGAACAGGTTGCGAAGCGTTTCACTGAGTCGGAGAAGCTGTTTCCAAGGTTCGTCACCAAGTTTCATTATGTGTTTTATCTGCTTCATATTCCAGGTATGGAGAGCCAGCGTGAGCGTCTCATCTGGAACATGGACCGCATGATGCGCGACGCCATCGACGAGCTGCCGCAAAACGAACTGATACCGTTCATCGACACGATTTTCAACCTCGCAAAGGAATTACGCAAAAACTACACCTCGGCGGTGCTCGATTTCCAGCTCACTCTGGGCAAGAAAATCATCGACGTGGATACCACCGAGATGAAGGAGATAGTGAACCATTTCGAGAAACGACTCATCGAATTCGGCTTCGTCACGCCTGGTAACGTGTTTGTGAACGAAGACTGGCAATTGTCAGTAAATAAAGACCATATCAAGAACATAAGAGTTTGGCTGGAGCTTATCGAATACTCGAAAACGCCGTTGGAAAAACTGCTTTCCTCGTTGATTGTCAACCTGAAACTTGGCGGAATCTTCCTGAGCGACACCGACCTCTTCCAGCGCGAAATCACCAAGATCCTGAATTCCAACATCACGCCTTATTATAAAAAGGTGAAGCAGCTCTCTCGCATCTTCCCCGTGTATTTTAACGAGATAGGGGCGGAGGGCGAGATTCGTAACGTCACCACCAATATGGACGAAATCGGGCTGCGGCAGGACAAACTCGTGCATTTCTTGCGCAAGCAGGTGCACACCGAAAGCAACAACACCCTCATCGCGCTCACTTTCGACGTGTTTAAGTTCTGGAGCGACGGAAATATCGACGACCTGAAGCCGATTTTGCCGAAAAACGTGTTCGAGTCAATCGACATGAAGAGCGAGTATTTCGTTCATATTCATAATCTTGTGCAGACGATGTGCGAGATATCGAGTCTCAACCCGGAAGACGTGTTGATGCTTTCGCGCGATGACTACGAAAGTCTCATTAAAAAAGCAGCCGACCGCATCAATCTTACAGGCGAGATTTATGATCGTGAACATCTACGACTCATGGATACCCGCGACTTGTACGCATATCTGCGTGAAAAATACAGCTTCGAGTCGGTGAATATCTTCGCTTATCTGCGCAACTATCCGTTTATTTCGGATACAGAGATTGATGAGTTCGAAAAAGCTTATAAATCAAAGGATTTGGATAAGTCGATAACTTTGATATACGCCTTCATGGACAAACTCAAAGGCATCATCTTCAATCCGGAACAGAGCGAAGGCTGGGAAAATATCTACCACAAACGTCATATCGCCATCGGCATCCCGTCGATGTACGGCACTTACCGTGAGAACAAATTTGAGGCTATGGGCCTGACATTCAGGCTTGAACGTGTCGCTACCCAGCTCATGGAAAAGGTGGTGCAGAGCATCAATCTTGAATACATTTCTGAACGCACGCTTAACCAGATTTGCAAGATATTGGAGTATTTCCGCGACGGATTGGCCCTCGACGGCATCACCAACCAGGGCTTTAATTCGAAGCTCGACATGCTGCGTTTCTCGCTGACCTCGCGAAGCTTCTCGTTCGGTCAGTATATCAACATCTTCCAGTTCATTGCAGAGGATGTCAGACGTATCATCATAAAATTCTTCATAAAATCGTACGAATACCCGCTCAAGATAGTCATTCCGCAGCTTTTCGATGCTGATGGAAGGCTCAGCGAGCGCGATATGGCAGCTCTGATAAGCAAGAAATCTGAGGAATTCCACCGTGATTTATTATCGGACGCCTTCCTGATGCAGCCATTGGACAATTTTATTGGACGTATCCTTAACTCGTTGAGAACCATGGAATCGAGCCTTGATCCTAAACTCATCAGCGATATAATGACCTACAATTCCGAGATGATGATTTGTCCGTTCTGGGAGCAGACGCCCCAAATGGATAACCAGGTCTTTATCGGCAACAAGGCCTACCATCTGAAGAATCTATATCTGCGAAATCTGCCGGTGCCTCCCGGATTTGTCATCACCACCGAGGCTTTCCGTAGAAATGACACAATCAACACCATTCCGGAGTTGAGGACCGAGATTCACGGGATGTTGAAGCAATTCATGGCGAAGTTGGAGGAGATTACAGGTCGTAAATTTAACAATCCGGAGTTGCCCTTGCTAGTCTCGGTGCGTTCGGGTACCGCCATCTCGATGCCAGGCGCAATGGATACCTTCCTTAACGTGGGTTTGAATGACGAGCTTGTCGAGAAAATTGCGCAAGACCCAGCAAAAGCTTGGGCTATCTGGGATTCGTACCGTCGTTTCTTGCAGAGCTGGGGCATGGCGAAAGGCATACATCGTGATGTTTTCGACGAGGAAATCAACACCTTCAAATCCATTTACAACGTCAAGCAGAAGGTCGATTTCAAGGCTGAGCAGATGCGCGAGATGGCGTATTCATATAAGAAAATCCTTGAAAATCATGGCGTTAAGCTCGAACAGGACCCGTTCATGCAGATTGTCGATTGCGTGAACATGGTGTTCGACTCATGGAACTCCGAGCGAGCGCTGGCATATCGCCGTCATCTGGGGATATCAGAAAACTGGGGTACTGCCGTCATCGTGCAGCAGATGATTTTCGGTAACATCAGCGAGGTGTCGGGCACTGGCGTGGTGTTCACGCAGAACCCGCATCGTGAGCGTCCGGGCGTGCATCTTTATGGCGACTTCACCATGCGCAGCCAGGGTGAGGACATCGTGGGCGGTCTCGTGAAACCGTTGCCGATAGGAGAGACCCAGCGTAAAGCCGCTAAACTCGATGGACCGTCAATGCAGACAGCCCTTCCGGAGATTTATAAGACGATTTATTCGATTGCTAAGACGCTTACCGAAGACCTCGGATACGCGCCGCAGGAGATGGAGTTTACGTTCGAATCCGACAAGCCTGAAGACTTCCATATCTTACAGATTCGTGACCAAGACTTGAAATTGGAAAGCACCATCAACGCCTTCGTTCAGTCACCGTTGGAGATGAACCAGATTGGCCGAGGCATGGGCATTGGCGGAGGTGCCATGAATGGCATTATCGCATTTAACGAAAACGATATCAAGACGTTACGCGCCAAATACCCTGACGAGAACGTGCTTCTTGTGCGTCCTGACACTGTTCCTGACGACATAGGGTTGATTTTCGACTGCGATGGCTTGCTGACGGCCCGCGGTGGTGCCACCTCACATGCCGCCGTCACCGCTGTGCGCCTCGGAAAAGTCTGCGTGGTGAGCTGCGTCGAGCTGATGGTCAATGACGAAAAACATTGCGCCGAGCTGAACGGCAATATGCTTAAAGCAGGCGACAAGATTGCCATCGACGGTAATCTCGGCCTTGTTTATCTCGGACATTACGCCACTGAAAAGATGCAATTGGGAAATGGATATAATTATTGATTTCGAAAAAAAATCTCACAAAAATTGTATTTGTATTAAAAAAGTTGTAATTTTGCAACGTAATATATAGAAAACTATTATTAACTAACTAAAATTTCATAACAATGAAAAAATTACATTTAATTGGAATGGCGTTGATCGCCCTCGTTTTCGCAAGCTGCGGAAGCACAAAGAATGCTACTGTTGAAACCAAGACGACAAAAACTACAAGCATTGAAGGTAATGATGTAAGAGTTGAAACCACAAAGTTGCAGGGCGTTGAAATGGTTGACGACCTCAGCGAGGATGGTACCAAGATGGTGAAAGTTGCTTTTAAATGGTATGCTGGTATCGGCAAAGCCAACGACAAGCAGACCGCTATCGAAATGGCAGAACTCGAAGCACGTGCTACTATTTCAAGAGTTATGCAGAACGCAGTCTTGACAAATGCAGAACGTGGAAGCGTTGTCAACAACGGCGAAGTCCAGAAAGCCCTCACATCACACTGGGAGCAGGTCAGTATGAGCATTTCTAACGCTTGCGAGCCATTTGGTGACACAAAAGTCGAGTATGACCCAGAGTCAAAAATGTACACAGTGACACAGAAAGTCGGTGTTCGTGGCGACAAATTCCAGAAGATGCTTAACAGCGCTGGTAACTACAAGCCAGATAATCTGAAGGGCGAAGAGCTTCAGCAGTTTATCGATGTCAACAAATCTATCATGGAAGCTGCAAAAGCAGGTAAATAATCTATGAAAAAGATTTTAGCGATAGCATTGTTGCTTTTTGCTGGATGCTTCGCAGAAGCGCAGAACTATCCGTCGGAATGGGTGAAATATACCTCCGACGGATATTTCCATGACATTGAAAGCGCTGATACCAAGCAGGAAGCACTCGATTTGGCCCGCTTCAACCTAGCCAAACAGATTCAGGTTAGAGTGACAGAGGTGAGCCAGATGGATAAAAACGTGATTGACGGACGCTCAAGTATCTTCTACAACTCGTCGAAAAAATTATCGACCGATGTCGATATGAATCTCGCCAAGTCGTTTGACAAATACAACAGCACAACCGGAAAACATCAGGTTATCCTTTATATTAATAAGGTAGAGGCTTGCTATTTCTATGAGAATGAGATAAAAATGCTCGTCAACAATATCAAGAATTGCGTTACTATAGCTGACAATTACAGCAGCCAAGGCTTCAAAACCAAGGCTAAAGAGGAGCTGCAGAATGCAATGAAGATGTTCGACAAAGCAGGAAAGCCTTTATTCTGGATCAATGTGTTCGGACTGGATGAAAACAAGATCTTGGAACATCTTAACTCTATCCACAATGAAGAACAGATTGTGAAACAAAAACTTGCTGAACTTGAATATGGCACAACTTATTGTGTGGTATGCAGAGCCGACAATTTCGGTAAGAATTATCCTAAGTTAAAGAATGAGATAAAAGGTGATCTCTCGGAATCGGGATGTAATTTCGTTGACGATCCGAGTTCAGCTGATTATGTGATTTATATTGACGCTTCTTCAAGAGAATACAACAAAGTCAGCAATGCTGGTGGAACTGCTTATTTCACCTACGTTGACGCCGCTGTTACCATCGACAAAACAGCTACCGGACAACGTATCTATGAAGACGAGATTTCTGTTAAAGGCTCACACACATTGAGTTACGATGAGGCAGGACGCGACGGATTCAAGAAAATAAGAAAAGAAATCAGCAAAATGTTAAAAGAGAACATTAAATTATGAGAAAAAGTCTGGTCATAACCATTCTATTATTGATGGCATCGCTTCTGTTGCCGGCCCAGGTGAAAAAGGTGGCTGTCATGGAGACGAAATGCGATGGTAGTGTTAACAATATGCAGAAAAACATGGTGCGCGGCGGCATGGAAGTCGCTGTGGCAAACGCCCCCGGCTATGAAGGATACGACAGGTCGGCGTTTGATGTCATTATGCAAGAACAGAATTTCCAACGTTCAGGCGTTGTTGACGAATCGCAAATCAGACGACTCGGTCAGATGGCCGGAGTCCAGTACGTCCTCGTGACAGAAGCCAGCACCGACGGCAGCGGATTCTTTATTCTCGCAAAATTGCTCAACGTGGAGACAGGCCAGTTTGGCAAAGTGGTCAACACATTCTGCAACGCTTCGGGAATGGATATCTACAATGCCAGCAATGAACTGGGAGGTAAGTTGTTTGAAATCCATACAACTACAACAACGACTACTACTGTAACCCCGGTCAAGACCACTACAACAACCACAACAACCGTTCAGTACGATGTTAATGAGACAATCAATAATTATACGTTATGTGGCTGGCAGAGAACAGATTGGGATGATTCGGCGGTTGGTCTTTCTTCATTGAAAGAATCTATTAAAGGTTGGGGTGGAGTGAGAACCGGCGCCATTTTATCGGATGGTACAGGCATTGTTATTAATGGAAGTAACGGCTATTCTTATACCGGAATGGGTGACATGTACAAAACTCTAAAAGATAAAATCATACAGTATAACAAGGATAAGGAACGTATCAGTGATGTGACTTTCAATAATAAAGGACATTACGCAATCATTAGAAATGACTATGGCTACGGAACAGAAGGGCTGCCTTCTGATTTCCTCAATATGCTGAAAAGTCGCAATGAAGACAAAGACAAGATTTTGTCTGTATCGTTGGACAATTCCGACAATTGGGCATATGTTACTGACAAATATTATAACGCTTCAAACACACGCGATTATGATATGATGAAGGAAGCCAGTAACAAATTTGGTCGTATTTTAGGCGTTTGCATCACAACCAAAGGTATCATCGTGGTATGCGCCAACGGTGCATATTTTAAAGGAATTCCATCAAAAGTTGTAGAAAGACTCCGAGAATTCCTTAAAGACGGACATATCCCTCAAGTTGTGAAGTTTACCGACAAAGGAACGTGCCTTATCACTGATGGCGATTCAAGTTACAATTATTACATGTAGTTTATTAAAATTATTAACAATGAAAACAGTAAAATTTATACTTTTAGCAGCTATTTTTACAATGGCAAGCTCTGTGTTTGCCCAAACAAGGACTATAAAGACATCGGGTATCGAGATGGTTGAGACCATGAATGACGATGGTACCGATATGATAAAACGTCCATTCCGCTGGTTTGCAGGCATTGGCGAGGCTGATGTTGAATCGGTTGCCGTCGAGATGGCACAACTTGAGGCATATGCTGCAATCTCTCGCGTTCTCGAAAACGCTGTGTCAACAAACGCTGAGCGTTCAACAGTTGGTGTTGACGGCAAGGTGGCAAAGGCTCTTAAGTCACACTGGGAGCAGATGAGCTTCAGCATCCAGAAGGCATGCGAGCCATTGGGTGAGACCGAGGTCACTTACAATCCTCAGACAAAGATGTATCAGGCTATTTCAAAGGTTGGTATCCGTGGTGACCGTTATGTGAAGCTTCTTGACGGTGCCAAAGCTGTCCAGCCAGAAGGACTGTCGAAAAGCGAGCTTCAGGAGTTCCTCGATGCTAACAATGCTATCATTCAAGCCGCAAAAGGAAACTAATTGGTTGTTACATAAATAAAAAATGTGAAGCTCTTAAGAGCTTCACATTTTTTATTATTGTTTGGTTTGATTACTTGAAGTATCTGTTGTAGAGTCCTTCAAAGCCTTTGCCGTGGCGTGCCTCGTCTTTTGCCATCTCGTGGACAGTGTCGTGGATAGCGTCGAGGTTGCGTTCTTTGGCCACGCGGGCTATACGCATCTTCTCCTCGCAAGCGCCGCATTCAGCTACCATACGTTTGTAGAGGTTGGTCTTGGTGTCCCAAACGACCTCACCGAGAAGCTCAGCGAATCTTGCGCAGTGGTCAGCCTCTTCAAATGCATAACGTCTGAAAGCCTCTGCAATCTCAGGATAACCTTCGCGGTCGGCCTGACGGCTCATGGCGAGATACATACCTACTTCAGTGGCCTCAGCCATATACTGTGCGTTCAGGTCTTTAAGCATCTCATCACCAGTGCCTTTGGCAATACCGATGACGTGTTCGGTCACAAAGTTAAGGGCTGCGCTCTCGTCGAGGACTTTCCATTCAACTACCTGTTTGCACTGAGGGCATCTTTCTGGAGCTTCATCTCCTTCGTGTACATAGCCGCAAATTGGGCATACAAATTTCTTTTTCATTGTGCTTAATTTTTAGTTTGGATTATATAATAATTGTTTATTTCATTGCATGTTTGTAACCATTAACCTTATTCCAGTCACCGCGAGTGAAATCAGGCATTTTCACTGGCATGCCATGATGAGCGATGGAAGCGCGTGTGAGGTCGCCGATGCATGACCATTCAGCTGCATCGTAAACATCTTCATCGAGCGGCAGACCGTTCTGCAGGCAGTAAATCAGGCGATAATCCATGATGAAGTCCATGCCGCCGTGACCGCCAACTTCCTTGGCTTTTTCCTCAACAGATTTGGCGACAGGGTGGAGGTATTCGTCCAAAATCTTGTCGCGGACATCTTTAGGAACGAAGCCATGGACATTCAGATGTTGGCCTTCAGCCAAAAAACCTTCAGGAAGGTTCTTGTCCATCAAAGTGAAGCCTTCGATAGGATATTTGTTGGCAAAACCTTCAGTACCAGTGAGTTGGAATAATCTGTTGTATGGTCTGTAGGTATAGACATCGTGTTCAATCAAGATGGTCTTGCCGTTGGCGGTCTGAATAATGGTGGTGGTCATGTCGCCGTTGGCAAAGTCGGTGGTACCCATCATCTCTTTGGCTATTTCCTTGCCGTTATATGAAGGTGTGCTCATTGAGACGAGGTATTCCATGCGGTCGCCGCGGTGGATGTCAAGAACCTGGCAGATTGGGCCGAGGCCGTGTGTGGCATACACGTCGCCACCATTTTTCTGGTTGAAGTCGAGACGCCAATTGTCCTGATATTCATGCCAATACGGCTCCAGGTTGTGGATATATGCACCTTCGGCGTGAATCACCTCGCCAAACATGCCTTGTTTTGCCATATTCAAAGCGGTCATCTCGAAGAAGTCGTAGCAGCAGTTTTCGAGCATCATGCAGTGTTTGCGCGTCTGCTCGGAAACATCTACAAGTTGCCAGCATTCCTCAATGTTAGTGGCAGCAGGCACTTCCACAGCCACATGCTTGCCGTGTTGCATGGCATAAACCGCCATAGGCACGTGTGTCTGCCAGTTGGTGCAGATATAGACTAGGTCGATGTCGTCGCGCTCGCATAACTGTTTGTAAGCCGTCTCACCAACATATTCGGCGGCACGCGGCAGCCCTTTGTCTTCAAGAATCTCTTTCTGAACTTTCTCGACTTTATCGCCAATGAGGTCGCACAAAGCAACAATCTGAACGCCATCGATAAACGTCATGCGATAGACTGCGTCGTAGCCGCGCATGCCCAGTCCGATGAAGCCGATTCTCACATTTTCTATCGGCTCAGCTGCAAATTGGAGCATACTAGTCTGACCTTCAACACGTTGCGGTTCGTCAAAGACGATGACATTGTCTTTGATTTTGTATTTTTTGCCATTGGAACAGTCGCTCTTGCAGCCGCTTAATGCTACAACTAATGGCATGAAAATCGCTAATAGCGTAATAGTTAGTATTTTACTCTTCATAAGAATGAAATTGGATTGTAAAATTAAACAAATTTTTCATACGTTCGGCAATTTTTTCTATTTTTACAAAAAATTTCATCATGGAAAATCTTATAGATATAGTCTCTAAATTCGAAATCGCTGATAAAGTCGCCGACGTGAAGCCAATGGGCGAGGGGCTTATCAACGACACCTACAAGGTCTTTGCCGAATGTTCCGACAAGCCGAAATATGTGCTCCAGCGCATCAATAACGCTGTGTTTCAAGACGTTGACATGCTGATGGATAACATTAATAAGGTGACGGATCATTTGAGAAAGAAAGGTAAGAAGACGTTAAAGTTTTATAAGTCAGTATCAAATAATTACTATTATTTGGATGACGGGAAGTATTGGCGTTTGATGGATTTTGTGCCTGATTCGATAACTTATCAGACCATCAATCCGCATTATTCTTACCTTGCCGGAAAATCGTTTGGTGAGTTTGAATACCTGCTTTCTGATTTGAAAGAGCCTATTGGCGAGATTATCCCTGATTTTCATAACATCGAATTCCGCTTGAAACAGCTTCGTGACGCCGTCGCTGAAGATAGGGTAGGACGCGTGCGTGAAGTCCGGTATTATCTTGATGAAATTTTCAAACGTGAAGAGAAAATGACACTCGGCGAGCGTTTGTTCCGTGAAGGTAAGCTTCCGAAACGCATCTGCCATTGCGATACGAAAGTCAACAATATGCTATTTGATAAAGATGGCAACGTGTTGTGTATCATTGATTTGGATACTGTGATGCCGAGTTTTATCTTCTCCGATTACGGCGATTTTTTGCGCACAGCAGCAAATACAGGTCTTGAAGACGATCCGAATCTCAATAATATCGACTTCAATATGGAGATTTACGAGGCGTTTACAAAGGGCTACCTTGAAAGCACGAAAGATTTTCTCCTTCCAGTGGAAAAAGAAAATCTTCCGTATGCCGCCTTGCTGTTCCCCTACATGCAAACCGTGCGTTTTTTAGCCGATTACATCAATGGGGACACATATTATAAGATAAGATATCCAGAGCATAACCTCGTACGCACGAAAGCCCAATGGCGGTTGTTTGAGCGAGCTGAGGCTAAACTTATTCCGTAGGAATATCCTTATTCACATTCTTTGACCCCACGAGGGCGTAGAACAGTAGGTATGCCAGTCCTGCGACTATCACCCAGTAGCTCTGGAGATAGCCTGTGCCGCCGCAACCGTCAACGATGGCGTTCATCAGTAATGGCAGGATACCACCGCCGCAGACGAGAGTCATGAAGATACCCGAAGCGCGCTCGGTGTATTTGCCCAAGCCTTCGACTGCGAGGTTAAATATGCCGCCCCACATCACCGAGGTGCAGAGACCAATAAACATCAAAAATGCAGCGTTGAGAGGAATTCTCTCCAAGCCAAATCCGTCGGCGCCGTTGAACGCAAGAACATGAACCTGTCTTTCTGGACCAAACATTCCCAACAAAGTCAGGATGATGCCAATGCACGATACAGTTATTAACATGGTCTTAGCGGAGACTTTGTTGCCGATGATACCGCCGATGAGACGGCCGATAAGCATTAAGAACCAATAAGTTGCAGCCACTGAAGCAGCCACGTCATCGGCTTGTACGCCTTCTGCGAAGATGTTCATATCAGGGTTCTGCAGCCATTTGTGCAAAACGTTCGGAATACCGACCTCGACACCAACATAGATGAAAATGCCGATTGCACCAAGCACGAAATGACGGAACGACATTGGGCCGTATTCGTCTTTAACCTTTTGAGTAACAATCTGTTGCTTGTTCTCTGGAATGTCGGTTCTCTTGATTACGATATAAGCTATTGCGAAGATTGCCAATGCGGTGTACATCAACGGGAACACGTCGCTGATCTTGGCCTCCACGATGCTTGGGATGAGCAATCCGGTGATAACGATGACCGCTGTTCCCATCAATGAGTTGAAGCTTCCGCCAATCTGAATCAGCTGGTTACCACGGTTGCCGCCGCCGCCCAGTTTGTTAAGCATCGGGTTGACGACGGTGTTGAGCAGACACATGCTGAAGCCAGCGATGAAAGCGCCAATCAGATAAACGAAGAAACTCTCGAAAACACCAGACAGTGTCTGGATGCCGACTCCAATGAAACCTACAGCCACAGCTATGAGAGCCGTCTTCTTGTAACCTCTTTTCTGAAGAAGGTTGCCCGATGGGATTCCCATCACTGCGTAAGCGATGAAGTTGGCGAAAACACCCAGTGTTCCTTGCCAGTTTGGAATGTTGAACTGGTTTTTCAGGATGTCGCCCATCGGTGACGCGAGGTTTGTCACAAACGAAATCATTCCGAAAAGCAAGAACATCACAATAATCGGAATGGTGTAATTTTTCTTATTTTCTGCCATAATTTCTAAATTTTACATTATTAAAATTTATCCAGTACGGACAAGTTGTCCCTACCAAAGATTTTTCGGATAAACGCCTTTGTCAATAAGATTTTGGATCTTCTTAACGACATCAGGCTTATCCTCTTTGTATGTCACACCAAACCAAACTGCATCGCTTGACAATACTTTCAGTTTTGCCTTCTTTGCGTTGATTAAATTGTTGACCATCAACGGGATGTAGAACTCAGCTTTGATATTTGTCTGTGCCGGACCATCGAGGAACTCTTTGAAACCTGCTTCAAGATAACCCAAGAAATCAGGGGTGAAACCGAAGAAATTCATCGAAACCAAGGTGTCGAGTGGGAGGGAATGCTCGCCTGTCTCGTCAGTGTATGCTGCACCTTCAGCTGTTTTTGCGATAGAAGTGCGTTCGACAATTGTCTGCAAGAAGTTGCATCTGTTGGATGTGCACACACCACGCGACACTGTGCCGAAATCCGACAAGGTGTTCTTGAGTTTGTATGCTACCATCGAATAAGCGCCAGTCTTTCCTTCGCATTCTTGCAGATATTTTGCCAAGACCTCGTAAGCCTCTTTGCCATAGAAATCGTCGGCGTTGATTACTGCGAATGGCTCGTGGATGACGTTGGCAGCCATCAGCACTGCATGGCCTGTTCCCCAAGGTTTTACACGGCCTTCTGGCACTTTGTAACCTTCTGGGAGGCATTCAAGTCCTTGATAAACATATTCTACCGGAATGCCGAATTTTTCGCTGCTGTTCACTTTCTCGAACGCTTCTGCGAAATCTTTTCTGATAACGAATACGACTTTTCCGAAACCGGCGCGTTTTGCGTCGTAAATCGAATAATCGAGGATTGCTTCATTGTTTGGACCCACACCGTCCATCTGCTTCAAGGCTCCATATCGTGAACCCATTCCAGCTGCTAATACTAATAATGTTGGCTTCATTGTATAAATGTTTTATTCAATTCTTCTTGCACCATCCGATATGATTACATCATATATTTTAGGATAATGACCAAATTTCTTGTTAAACTTTTCTTTTGCTGTATCTATAAACTTATCGTAAATGCCTTCTTTCACAAGGTTTATTGTGCATCCGCCGAAGCCGCCTCCCATGACTCTTGAGCCTGTTACGCCGCATTCTTTTGCGATGTCGTTCAGGAAATCGAGTTCGTCGCAACTCACTTCGTATTCCTTGCTCATGCCGTAATGTGTGCCGTACATTCGGTTGCCTACAGTCTCGTAGTCGCCTTTTTCTAAGGCTCCGCAGACATCCAAAACACGTTGTTTCTCGCCGATGACGTACTTTGCGCGCATGTAGTCTTCATGCGAAATCTCATTTTTAACCTCGTCGAGCATTGCCATGGAGGCATCGCTGAGATATTTCACTTCAGGATGTTTCGCGGCGATATGAGCACAAGCGTTTTCGCACGATTCGCGACGTTTGTTGTAAGCCGATGACGCCAGTTCGTGTTTCACCACAGTGTCGAGCAACACCACCTTGTATCCTTTCGGATCAAACGGGAAGTATTCAAACTCCATCGTGGCGCAATTGAGTCGCATCAGGTGGCCTTTCTTGCCGAAGATGGAGGCGAACTGGTCCATGATGCCGCATTTCACACCGCAATAATTATGCTCCGTCGATTGCCCGATACACGCCAATTCGAACTTGTCGATACCTAAGTTATAAATATCGTTTAGCGCAAACGCGAATGTGCTTTCCAATGCCGCTGACGAGGACATTCCTGCTCCGAGCGGCACGTCGCCGGCAAACACTGTGTCGAAGCCCTTTGGCTCGAAACCACGTTTCTGCATCTCGCGAACAACACCGAAGATATATCTTGCCCACGGCTCTTTCGGTGCGTTTTCCTCACGCATCCCGAACTCAGCCAAAGCTTGATAATCAATGGAGTAGGCTCGGATTTTGTCGCTTCCATTTGGGTTTATCGCGGCATAAATGCCTTTGTCGATGGCTCCAGGAAACACAAAGCCTCCGTTGTAGTCGGTGTGCTCACCAATGAGGTTGACGCGACCTGGTGAGGTATATACTCGTAACTCATTGCCAAACAATGAGTTAAACTTGTCTTTTATAGCTTTAATATCTATCATTTTTTGATAAATGTCTTGATGTTCTTTTCGTTTTTACCTTGAATCTCAATCAGATACATTCCTGCTTCAAGATTTGAGAGGTCGATGACGGCTTCTTTGTTATTTATAGTCATCTCCATCACTTTTACAGAAAGAACATTGTAAATATTGATGTGTTGGATATCTTCTTCTGCGTTGATAGTCAGTAAATTATCGACTGGATTTGGATAAATCTTTGACTGTAAAGATACTTCGTTTACACAATCGATGGTGTCGGTTGCGATGACTCTCACATTATCAATGAACCATGAAAAGGTAAGAACATCTGTGCCGTTGTTATGGGCGCGCCATCTCAGTCTGATGTTTTGTCCTTGGTAAGCTGTCAGGTCAATTCTTACTGGCTCTTGGAAATTGTTGACCCATTCAGGCTGGTCAACGGCATCCCATAATGTGGTCCATGAACCTGTGTTCGTGTTCAAAACATCGACTTTATAGTGGTCTTGATAGTCCGGAATTCCATATTGGCAGAATGTCTCGAATGTCAGCACTGTCGGGCGGTTAATAGGAATCAATGGGGTTACGAGCGCCTCATCTTGAGGTCCCCATTCTTCAGACTCGTCCCATTCGACGCCGGCCATTCTCTCGCCTTGTGGCGGCACCACGTAATACTCGTCACCGAAGTAGTTTGTGGCATATTCGGCACGGAATCTGTACCATGAGAACCAGCTCATCATGAGTGATTCGATGCTCCAGCCCGCTGGAGGGAACTCTTCATCTTCAAAACCTTCAAGAAGGATAGGAGCCTGCCAGTCCCAATGGATGTCGTAAGGCTCTGATTCTGATGCATTTCCAAGCTCATCAACAAGATGGAAGATGATGCTTCCAGTGGTGTGGTTCGGGCGTGCTGGCAATGTTGCCATGTAATCGTAGTTGGCTCTTGATGTTTTGTAGAATGTGGTGTTATATGATTGACCGTCAATGGTATATGTTGCTTGCATCTGGTTTGGCAACTCTGATTCGTCATATACTCTCAATGTGAGTGTCATCTGGGTGTCGGCCCATGTCTGTGTTCCATCTAATGAAACAACGACAGGAGGGTTGTTGTCGATGTTTGTTGTGTTGATAAAGATATCGTCGATGCAGAGGTTCCAGCCATAGCCGCTCACACCTTCAAAAATAATGAAGCCGTAGCCTTCAGGGCTGTCGAAAGTGTAGTCGTATTCGTACCAGTCGCTGAGTTCGCCGACAATAGGCTCCATCATCGTATTGCGGTGCACAGTGCCGAGGAGTGTGCCGTCGTCAACGTTTGTGGTTGGTGAATAATATACATTGATCTTATCCGCACGGTTGATGTTGTTGTTGAAATTGCGGTAGATCCAGTAACGTACGGTGTTATTTGTGGCGCTGAGTTGTAATTTCGGTGATATCAGGACGCCTTTTCTGCCTTCAGGATTGGTGTAGCAGTAAAAACGTGCCATGGCTGAACTCTCATTGTGAGGCGTGCATGACGGCCAGTCGTTTGAAGTCACACGCTCAAATTTGTATGTCCCTAGTGTGGCTATGTTCTGCCAACCAGCTGGCGGGAAAGTGGTGCTTTCGAAACCTTCCATCAATGGGTAGCTGCTGACAGGTGACAATGCAGTGATCTTATAATCAGCGCTTTGTACCGGAGCTGAATGTGCCGAAGTCACATCGAAAGTGGCGTGAAGCTCCTGATTATTAGTGAGATTCATCGGCAGAGTAGTCTTGGCAACCAACTCAACAGAGGTATTATAAGGCAGAGTGACATTAGTTACCAGTGAGCCGTTTTGATAGAATTCGATAGGCAAGGAACCAGTATTGGCGAACTGGTATGTGTCGGCCTGTTCACCTGTGTTGCTAAGCAGGAAACGCAGATATACCGGCTCGCCGAAATATGCTGTAGTGTCGGCCGTGAGTTGCTCAATATCAAAGAAATACTGCGCTGTCTGCTCGATAATGACATCGTCAATTGAGAGGTACCAAGGCATGTTGGAGGCTACGCTGTGGAAGCCTACATAGAAATTACCAGTGCTTGTCGCCTGAAACACTGCTGAGGTCTGTTCCCATTCCTCGTTGGCAATAACAAAATCAGGCACTACAGTGATGTTCATAGCTGAAGGAGTGGCACTTGTTCCGGCTTTGACCTCGAGGTTGAAATGATCGACATGCCATGTTGAGTACCAGAACGATACGCGGTAATAACTACCGGCAGTGGCGTTGATTTCCTTGTAAATCCACACATCTGTATTATATGAGGCATACATATACCAGTCGCCTGTATGAGGCTTGCGACCGCGGGCTTCGTTGTCGTCAGGGATGGTGATGCCAGCCTTCCAGCCATTGTCGGGGCAAATCCAGCCGACAGGTGCCTGCCCGACGGTGTTACCTGTTTCAAATCCTTCATTCACAATGACTTGTGAAAACGCCATCGTGCTGATTACCAATGCTAAAAGTGTAAAGTAAAGTTTTTTCATAGTTAAATCTTTTTATAAAACATGCAAAGTTAGTAAAAAATCATTTAATTTTGCATTCATGAAAAATATTTTTTTGATATCTGTTTTAGTTTTAGCCTTGGTTTCTTGCACTAAAGCTCCAACACCGTTGTATCCGGTGCCTTCTGACAACCAGCTTGAATGGCAACAGCTTGAAACATACGCTTTCATCCATTTCGGGCTGAATACTTTCAACGACCTTGAATGGGGCTGCGGCGACACTCCGGCTTCCACTTTTAATCCCGAAAGTCTCGATTGCGAACAATGGGTCAAAACGTTGAAAAACAGCGGCATGAAAGGTGTTATCCTCACTGCGAAACATCACGACGGATTTTGTCTTTGGCCAACAAAATCAACGGATTACAATATCTCAAATTCTTCTTATAAAAATGGTAAAGGGGATTTGGTGAAAGAACTATCCGACGCTTGCCGAAAATATGGTTTGAAATTTGGTATTTACTGCTCACCCTGGGATAGACATAACGCTAAATATGCTTATCCGGAATATGTGACGACGTATCATCAACAGATTCAGGAACTTACGAGCAATTACGGACATTTGTTCGAGTTTTGGTTCGATGGTGCCAATGGCGGCAACGGCTACTACGGAGGTGCTAACGAGACACGTAGTATCGACCCCGATAACTACTATGATTATCAACGTGCTAAGGACACCGTGCTGGCTAATAATCCGACAGCGATGATCTTCGGCGGACCATATCAAACTGTGCGCTGGATCGGCAACGAGAAAGGATTTGCAGGTGCTACAAACTGGTGTAACACGCCTCGGATAACAAGCCAAACTCCGTTGACAATAAATACATTTGGCGATGAAAATGGTACCGAATGGCTTCCTGCTGAAGTGGATGTCTCAATACGTCCAGGGTGGTTTTATCATGCTAACGAAGATAATCAGGTGAAATCGGTCGATGAACTGTGCGATATCTATTACAACAGCGTTGGTCATAATGCCAATCTCTTGCTGAACTTCCCAGTCGCGCTGAACGGAAAGATTCATCCAACCGATTCAACTCGCGCAGTGGAGTTTTATAAAACTATATCTAAAGATTTGAGCAATAATAAGTTATCAAACGCTAAAGTTTGCGCTGATAACGTGCGAGGCCGTCATTTTGATGCCTCAAAAGTAAATGATAACGACTCCGAAACATTCTGGGCGACCGACGATGACTATCCTTACGGAACTGTCTCATTTTCAATGAGTAAGGCTGTCGTGATAAGCTGCGTGATGATTCAGGAATACGTAAAACTGGGACAGCGGGTGAAGTCGTTTTATCTGGAAGGCGAAAAAGATGGTAACTGGTTCAGAGTCAATACTTACGACGAGACGACAACAGTGGGTTACAAGCGTATTGTGCGTTTCGACCCAGTTGAGGTTGACAAGCTTGTGATAAACTTTGAGGAGAGCCGCGGCCCTTTGTGTATCAGCAACATAGAAGCTTATTGATCTCCAAAACCTGTGGTTCTACAGGCTTTTTGCCGTCGTTATAAATCACGAAATCGGCTTTGGAAATCTTCAAATCTTCGCCAAGCTGAAGTCTCATTCTCGACCTTACATTCTCTTCGGTGCAGTCATCGCGTTGCATAACTCGTTGTAAACGAATGTCTTCAGGAGCTGATACAAAGATTATCTTGTCGAAAAACTTACCATAGTTCTTTTCAAAAAGTATCGCTGACTCATACAGAACATAGGGCGATGTCTGTCGCTCGCACCACTCGTCAAAGTGTTGATTAAGAGCGGGATAGAGCACCGATTCGATGAACTTCATCGCTTCTTCATTTTTGAAAAGATGGTAGGAGAGGAGCTTGCGGTTCAATGTACCGTCATCGAAATACACTTCTTGTCCGAAGCGCTTGATTATCAATTCTTTAACTGATGGAATAAGATAAAGCTTCTTGGTCTCGTCGTCGGAATAAAACACTGGTATGCCAAGGCTTTCAAATATCTTGCAAACGTAGCTCTTGCCGCTGCCGATGTTGCCGGTTATGCCTATCTTTCTCATTGAACAATTATGTATTCCACTTCTCTCGGATTGAGGCTGATAAGTTGTGTGTTATTCGGAGAAAGTACGAGTTTTACTGGCAAAACATCATTGAGATACATGTCTGTGGTATCAGCTATCGCCTTGAAAGACAATTGGTTGATGATCGCATAGTCCTTCATGGCCACGATATATCGCACGCTGACCTTGCTCGGATAAAGATGCATGTTGAGATTGTCTGGAATCTCTATTGGGATAACCACCTCCGATTCGGTGTATTTCTCAACATTTACTGATATTTCAACCTCTTCGATATCGGCTTTGAGGTTGTCATCCAAATCTATTTCAGCCCACTCGACAACGTTTTGGTTCACGTTTTTCTTGGTGATGACTTTGGTCCTGATTTCTTTTGTTTTGTTGACATCATCAATAGAGCCGTAAATAGTAATGGAATCAGGTGTTGACGTAGGTTCACCATAATAATTGAACTGTTTTTCGAATGAAAAACGCGTTTCCGGAACTATCTTCACCTTTTTCCAAGCTAGGCGGCTCATGTTGAAGTACTGCACATCGTCAGTCAGACTGATGTCGTTGGTGTTCGACGACAGGAATTCACCGATTTTATCTATGATAAATCTGCTGCTGTATGAATAAACATTGTCGTCGGTTTTCTTGTATTTCGCCTCTTTCAGAGAAATCTCGATTGTACGGTTTTTCTTTGCTTTGAAATAATAATTCAACAGTTTGAAACCGGTCGTCGTTACTGTTGCGTTGACTTCCTGATCGTTCTCTTGAATGAGTTGAGAGGCGGGAATTTCGACATAATGAATGGCAAAAGGAACCGTCACGGTGTAGGTGTCTGACAGCTTGATGATTAGCCACAGCAATGCAGCTATCAGAATAAAAATAATCATTCTGCTGAAACCGCTAACTACTTGTTTATGTTCTTCTTTTGCCATTCTACTTAAAGTATTGCTTTAAGATATTATTTCTTGATTGCCGGTGTGGCGACGATGGCTGATTTCTCGAATTCCATCTTCACGTTGTTGTCAACTGAGACGAGAACTGTGGTCTCTTTCACCTCAACGATTTTGCCGTGGATACCGCCAATGGTCACGATGTCGTCGCCCTTCTGGAGAGCTTCACGGAATTTCTGTTCCTCTTTCTGTTTCTTGTTTTGTGGACGGATGAAGAAGAGCCAGAACACCACGAAAATCAAAACAATCATGATGAGACCTGAATAGCCGCCGCCTTGCTGTGCCGGTGCGCCTTGAGCTTGAAGTAAAAACATGCTTAATGTGTTCATATTCTATTGATTTAAAAATTGTCTATTGTTTGGACTTGTGCCTTGAATTTCAAAACTGTTTCAGAAGGGTTGGTGTTGGCCTTCACTATGATACGTTTGTTTTGGAATCCCTTGTGTCCTTTGCTGTCGTAAGTGATGCTGATGCTGCCTTCATCGCCTGGTTTTATAGGCTCCTTAGGGAATTTTGTGTCAGTGCATCCGCAGGTTTTTTCAACTGCTGTGATAAGCAGAGGCGCATTGCCGGTGTTCTTGAACTTAAACGTAAACGACACCTGCTCGCCTTGTATCATCTTGCCAAAATCGTGCTCATAGACAGCAAATTCGATCTTAGGCTCTTTGTTGTTTGCGCTTTCTGTCGCCGATGCCGGATTGTTGACCAAACCAGTGTTGATTTTGCTCTGGTCATCGCCGCACGATACCAGCAAAACTATTGCGATTATCGATACTAATATTTTCTTCATAGTCATGTGTTATCTTCCTGAATTCCAAATCATTACGGATCCCTGATACCTGTAATTATCCGTCTCGCCTTTACATTCCAATACGTAGAAATATGTTCCGTCAGGCAGGTTGCCACCATCCCAATCGTTTCTGTAATCTTTTGATTCATAGACAGTTCGGCCCCAACGGTTGACTATAACAAGTCTGTGGCTAAGGAAATACTCGTTCAGGTCGTTGATAGGCTTTCCTTCTTCGCCGTAGCCGATTTCAAAATAGTCGTTGATGCCGTCGCCGTTTGGGGTGAAAATGTTCGGAATCTTAAGTTTTACTGGCAAAACATTAATATATGAACGGTATGTCGTATCGCATCCTTGCTCGGTCGTAACCATCAGAGAAGCGTATTTTTGACCTTCTTCGGTAAACGACACTTCCGGTCGAGCGCTAGTAAAAGTGTTTTCATATCCGTCGAATTGCCAGGAAAAACTGTATAATTCAATGATAGTGTCGTGATCGTTGTATGTGGTGTCGTTGTTTTCAAACCACCATGTAACGTAAGGATTGTCTTTATATACAGTATCCGCCGGGTCAGAATAAATCTTGATATTAGGATTCAGATGACCTTTCAGAATCACATTGTCGGTCTGTGTGCAGCCATTGTCGTCGTTAGTTACGGTTATTGAATAGCTAGTGTAAGCTTTGAGCTGTATTGCCACCTGAGGGTCGTCCAAATATTGGATTGGCTGAATCGGTGAATTCCAGTGATAAGTGAAGTTTGAATAACCGTTACCTGATGCCGTAGCCCTGACTTTTGCGGTGTTTGCGCTTGAACATGTCAGTGTAAGTTGTTCAAAATCAATGTTAAACTTCGGCTTCATCGTTATTGTGATACTCGGGTTGCATATCGTGTTTCCAGTAACCGGATCTTTTACGACAACCGAATAATTCTCGTTGTTTTCATTGATTTCGACGTCAACATATACTTTGGTGGTGGTGTAGCCACATGAAATGGAGTCGCCGTTGTTGTCAAACCATGTGTAATTGTAGTTTGTGTTCAAATCAACACTCAAACGGATATTGTCTTTATAGCAAACCGGCAAGGTTACACCATCTTCAAGTGAAATCTCGCATTGAGCCTTTATCTCGTTGAGAGAGAATAAGATAGCAACTGCTAAAAGAAGAGTTTTATATGTTAAAAAACGATTTTTCATTATAAATATGTTTAATTGGCAAAAATAATAAAAATCTTTTAATTAATGATGAAAAAGAAGAATTATTGTGTATTTTGACAAAATGTCATAAAACATGACAAAAATTCCGACTTTAACTTTTGGACTTATTTTTGATGTATTTCAGTAAAAACAATAAATTTGAAAAAAATTGAAAGGAGTTAAAAAACAATGAGTAACCAAATGAACAACAATCAAAACGGACAGGAAAAGGCACTCGACAGGTTTGCTCGAAACCTCAACGCTCTTGCGGCGCAAGGCAAGCTCGACCCGGTTATCGGTCGTGACGAGGAGATTCGTCGTGTGCTTCAGATCTTGTCGCGACGCACCAAGAACAACCCTATATTAATAGGTGAGCCTGGCGTAGGTAAGACGGCTATAGCTGAAGGTCTGGCGCAGCGTATCGTTAGCGGCGACGTGCCTGAAAACCTGAAGTCTAAGGCGGTCTATTCGCTTGATATGGGTGCACTTATCGCTGGCGCAATGTACAAGGGTGAGTTCGAGGAACGTCTGAAATCAGTGATAAAAGAGGTCGTGGAAAGCGACGGCGAGGTGATACTTTTCATCGATGAGATCCATACTTTGGTGGGTGCTGGAGGCGGTCAGGGAGCTATGGACGCGGCTAACATCCTCAAGCCGGCATTGGCAAGAGGCGAGCTGCGTGCTATCGGAGCTACGACTTTGAACGAATATCAGAAATATTTCGAGCAAGACAAGGCTTTGGAGCGTCGTTTCCAGATAGTGATGATCGACGAGCCTGACGAGCAGTCGGCAATATCGATCTTGCGTGGGTTGAAAGAGAAATACGAAACACATCACCAGGTGAGAATCCTTGACGAGGCTATCATCGCGGCAGTCGATTTGTCAATAAGGTATATCTCAGACCGTTTCTTGCCTGACAAGGCTATCGACTTGATTGATGAGGCGGCATCTCGTCTGAGATTGCAGATAAACTCGGTTCCTGAGGAGCTTGAAGACGTTGAGCGTAAGATTCGCCAGCTCGAGATTGAGCGCGAGGCTATCAAACGCGAAAACGACACCAAGAAAGTCGAGGAGTTGACCAACAGTATCAATGAGTTAGATAAGGAACGCAAGGAGATTCGCAGACGTTGGGAGACCGAGCGCGGTTTCGTGGAAAAGATTCAGAAAGAGAAACAAAATATCGAGACTTACAAGCATCAGGCCGATGTGGCTGAACGTGAAGGCAACTACGGCAAGGTTGCTGAGCTGCGTTACGGCAAGATCCGCGAGTCGGAGGCTGCGATAGCTAAAGCTAAAGAGCAACTCGTTAAGATTCAGGGCGATAACCCATTGGTCGATGAGGAAGTCGATGCCAACGACGTGGCTGAGATCGTCTCACGTTGGACGGGCATACCAGTGCATAAGATGCTTCAAAGCGAGCGCGAGAAGCTTCTTAACCTTGAGACCGAGCTTCACAAACGTGTAGTTGGACAAGACGACGCTATAGCTGCTGTGTCCGATGCTATCAGAAGGAGCAGGGCTGGCCTCCAGGACGCTAAACGACCGATAGGCTCGTTCATCTTCCTGGGCACCACAGGTGTCGGTAAGACTGAGCTGGCAAAGGCGTTGGCGGAGTTTCTGTTCGACAACGAGAACAACATGGTTCGTATCGACATGTCTGAATATCAGGAGCGTCACACTGTGTCACGTTTGATAGGTGCGCCTCCAGGATATGTGGGCTATGAGGAGAGCGGCCAATTGACTGAGGCTGTGCGTCGTAAGCCATATTCAGTGGTGCTTCTCGACGAGATTGAGAAGGCTCATCCGGATGTGTTCAACATCCTTCTGCAGGTACTGGATGATGGCCGTCTGACTGATAATAAAGGTCGTTTGGTCGACTTCAAGAACACAATTATCATCATGACGTCGAACGTGCCTGAGGGTGAATTGAGAAACCACTTCCGTCCGGAGTTCCTGAACAGAATTGACGATATTATCGTGTTCAAGCAACTCACTGAGGAACAGATAGTTAACGTGGTGAAGATGCAGTTCAACAAGGTTAAGGAGATGTTGAGGCAGAACCAGATCGACATCGACATGACCGACGCTGCCACCCGTTACATCGCAAAGATTAGCTACGACCCGCAGTACGGTGCCCGTCCTGTGAAGCGTATGATGCAGCGTGAGTTGCTGAATGAGCTCTCGCGCATGATCATCGCCGACAAGGTGAACAAAGACAAGCCGATCACGGTCGATTACGACGGTAAGGCGTTGGTGTTCAAGAACTAACAATCCGTCATTTCGACCGAAGTGGAGAAATCCTCTAATTCAAAAACATCCATGGTTTTTACAAACTGTGGATGTTTTTTTTGTCGTTTTTTAAGTTTTGTATCTGAAAATTGTTTATCTTTGCCCCATAAATTAACACTAAAAATTCATAATTTATGGAAAATGAAAAAATTGTAATTTATCAGACTGAAGACGGACAAACACAGATTGATGTCCGCTTGGAGAAGGAAAGTGTATGGCTGACACAGGCTCAAATGGCTGAACTTTTTAAGAAAGACAGGACAGTAATCGGGCGACATATTCGCAATATTTACAAAGAAGGCGAATTAAACGAAAAGGGCACATGTGCAAAATTTGCACATATGGGTAGTTTGGGACTTCAACAATATGAAGCTACCATGTATAACCTTGATATAATCATATCCGTAGGTTATCGTGTAAAGAGCCAACGAGGTGTCCTTTTCCGTCAATGGGCTAATAAAGTTTTGAAAGAGTATCTTGTTAAAGGATATGTTGTAAATCAGCGAATACATAGCAAACAAATAGCCGAATTGCGTCAGCTTGTGCAGATGGTCGGTCGTACTCTTGTGGTTCCTCAACAACAATGGTATCCTGTATCGTGAAGATGGTTCAAAACGCCTCGCCGATAACACTCTTGTTGCTTTAACTCTTATGATTGCAGAAAGCAAACCAGATGAAAAGGACGTGATGGTGAAAGTGGTGGTGAATCTGATAAATCAGAAGAACTAAGAATAAATAACATTAAGTTTTGTTAAAAAACCAAACGTGTGCTTCCAAACGGCACACGTTTGGTTTTTCTTTGCATCGTAAAATGATAAATATCATGAAATACCGTTTAAAAGTAAAGCAAAAAACCGAGAAGGTTAAGAATCAGAAACGTCGTGTAACCGACTGTTCGATACGACCGACATACACTGCTGAGGAAGTCGCCAAGTTAACCGATTACGACTATGGACACTTGCTCGACATGATCTATTACAAGCTCGACAGCATGAGAAATTTCTTCCTCAGCAAGCAAACCTATGGAGCTTATGCTAAAAAATATGCCAAACAGATGTTGGTTGCAATGAACCTCATTGATATCATAAACGGCAGAAACGTTCATCTCGATGATGATGAAGACGCTCCTTATGTTAATAACAGAAATTACAAACGCTTCGAAAAGGAATACTATTCCGACTATTCGCTCCGCAAAGAAAAAGCCTGGCATCTCTTATTCCTCTATTTGGAATGCCGCATGAAAGCCTGGTGGGATTAAGAACATTAAAAACTAAATATCATGAACAGACTTATTCGAAAAGAAACTAATCCCGACGTCCTCCGCAAGATGCTCGCACAGTGTGAGTGGGACATAGAAAAACTCGCCTACAAATATGATGATGGTGAGAAAATCTTTAATCTTGGCAATAAAAACAGAATCAGACCTAAATTAGAGGAAAGAGCCGACATCCTTGATCGTCTGTTTGAACTTCATTTTACTGCGACTGATTATGTGAGACTGTCTGAAATCAACAATATGTTGGAAACCTATGAAAAAAACATGCTTTCCAAGCATATAGATATGTACAAAAAACTAAAAGAAATCGACAACAACTATACGCTCTACAGTCACTTGGTTTACCGGCACGATGATGACAACCCGCAGTTGCAACCCATTGAAGATGATAGTTATTACGGCTCAAATTGGAATAGAATGATAAAAATTATTGATGCCTTCTCATTGTTTGACTTTGATATTTTTGAGTGTTGTGAGGAAGGTTTCTCCGCTTACGACGAAGGTTGGCGAGAGTCTATCAGGGCATCATTTTTCATGGCTCCCGACATCAAACCATGCTATTCACTTTGGGATCTACTCAACGAGCATGGTTATAGTTTTCCAGATGTTCTTCAGATGACAACTTACAACTACGTACACGAAGCTTGGGCGAGTTTAGTATGTAATGTTTAAACAAATTTTTTAAACTTCTGCTGCAAAATGGCAAAACCTTATCATTTCTTTGCATCGTTAATTAAAATTATTGTCTTACTATTATTCTTATACCATGGAAACGAACAACACCATTGAAGCTTTGCTCAAAAAGCAAATCAAGAAAGAAGCAATGAAGAAAATCTCTTCAGATTTTGCTTTAACCAACGACATGATTCACCAGTACTGGCACGAACTCGATTGGTGTGAGATTTCTAATAACCGCGAAATCAACTGGACAACCGAAATGCTCGACCGTTGGAAAAACGAAATCGATTGGACGGCTTTATCACGAACATCTAACGAAATTCTGTTATCACCCGAAATGCTCGAAAAATACAAGGATTTATGGGATTGGCATGTATTATCCGACAACAGCGACCTCACGCTCTCTTATGAATTAATCGACAAGTTCATCGACCGCTGGGATTGGAGCAAGCTTATAAGCAGTCATTGGCGAGAAGATAGGCTTTTTTCTCTCGATTTCCTCAAGCGTTATCAACAGTACATTCCTGTCGATGAACTGGAAGACAGTGCCTTGTGGGATGCCATTATCGATGAAGCAGTTGAGGACATAAAAAAAGATATGATTTTCGGAAAATAACTGCCCATCGATTCTTTTTTATTATATTTGCAAAAATATTTCATTATGTCAATAAACCTCTTGAACAAATACGTCTGGCTTGTTGAAACCATATACAAGAACAAGTATATTTCCTATGAGGAGATTAATGAAAAATGGCTTGACGACGATATAAGCGAAGGCGTAGAAATTCCGAAACGTACCTTTCACACCTGGATTCATGAGGCAGAAGAAATGTTCGGTCTAGTCATCCTGTGTGAGCGCAAGGGTGGATACAATTATTATATCGAAAACGCAGAGGAAATCAAACAAGGAGGTCTTAGGAATTGGCTTCTAAATACAATCTCCACCGGCAACCTGTTGATGAATAACCAGCAGCTCAAAGATAGGATTTTATTGGAGGAAGTGCCGTCTGTAAACGACCACTTGGAGCCGATTATTAAAGCTATGAGGTCTAATCTGACTCTCACAATTTCTTATAAGAGCTACTGGCGCGATGAAAGCAGCACTTTCGATGTGGAGCCATATTGTGTTAAGGTTTTCAAGCAACGTTGGTATTTGGTTGGCAAAAGCCCTTATTATGATCAAGTCCGCATTTACGCTCTCGACCGCATTCTCGACCTCGAAATAACCGATGTAAAGTTCAAAATGCCAGCCAAATTCAACCCTACAGAGTTTTTCGATTTCTTCTACGGCATCATTGCTCACGAAAATCCTGAAGTTGAAACCGTCAAACTGAAGGTAAGCGCCGACCAGTCCAATTATCTTCGCTCTCTGCCGCTTCATCATTCACAAAAAGAAATCGAAAAGACTGAAGACTATAGCATCTTCAAGTTGCGCCTCTGTCCAGAATTTGATTTCCAGCAAGAGATACTTTCACAAACACCAGAAATAGAAGTTCTGGAGCCGGAATGGTTGCGAAAAGAGATTTCTGAAAAGCTTTCAGTATCGATTAAAAAATACAAAAAGTAACAACGCCATGAATGACTTTGCAGCAATAGATTTCGAAACAGCCAATTATGAGCGCAGCTCTGTTTGCTCAGTCGGTGTTGTAATCGTTCGCAATGGCGAAATAGTCGATTCATTATACTCGCTCATCCAGCCCGAACCGAACTACTACAACTACTACTGCTCTGAAGTTCATGGTCTTTGTCATAATGATACTGACGATGCCCCGGTATTCCCATACGTGTGGAAAAAGATTGAGCCGCTCATCGAAGGCCTTCCTCTGGTGGCACATAACAGTCCGTTTGATGAAGGCTGCTTGAAAGCTGTGTTCCGTTGCTATCAAATGGCATATCCTGATTACGAGTTTTACGACACCCTATGGGCATCTCGCAAAAAGCTTCCTGATCTGGAAAACCACCAACTTCAAACCGTAGCAGCAGCTTGCGGATACAACTTAGAAAATCACCACCATGCCCTGGCCGATGCTGAAGCTTGTGCTTGGATAGCAAGAGAAATATTATAACTATTAAAAATTATAACTATGCCTCAACTGATTAACAACGGAACGGAAATGCTCAGAGTCTCTACAAAAGGAGTCGAGTATTCAACAAATGGTGGCCGCTCCTGGAGTCCCCGTTACTCTGGCTCATCAAACGGAACATTTATCGACCTAATGGCCTACGGCAACGAATTGCTTGCCGTCACTTCAAAAGGTGTTTACTATTCAACCAACGAAGGCCGCTCATGGAGTCCACGCTACTCCGGCTCATCCTGTGGTGATTTCCGCAGCCTGGCTGACGGAGGAAAAGAGCTGCTCGCCAACACCAGCAAAGGCCTATATTATTCAACCAACGGCGGAAGAAGCTGGAGTAGAAGGAGCTAGTTTTAAAAAATACAACTAATTAATCAAATAACTTAACAATATCATTATGAGTCGTGTAGATCAAATCCCGATGAATTTAACTCATCAACCTATATTAAGTGTAAATTATACAAAAAAAGATGCTTACGCCGGAGACGCAAAGTTTCTATCAATAGGGCGTTCCACTTGGAATAAAGAAGATATATCTGCTAAAATTTGGAGATGGGCTGATGAAGGTGAACGATGGTCCAGACAAAGTGAAGAAATACCTTTATGGCGCGTGCTGGATTTATCGAAATTACTTATTGCAACAATAACTGGCCAAAATAGTTCTTTAGGAGAGACTACTGTGAGCAAAGAAGATGAAGATTTCCTTAAGAGTTATATCAACGATAATATGGAGTTATATGCTCCTAGAATCAAAGAAATTTCGGATCTAATAAATGCTTCAAATCAAGTAAAACCTTCAGGGAAAACTCCGAATATTTTTTCCTTTGCGACTTCAGAACTTAGTCAAGATGCCATATTAGCATGGTTAATTAAATGGGCTGATGATACATATATCAATGAAGACAAGGAATTATGCATCTTAGGCAAATCATTAATAGCAAAACTTACAGATCTAAAACAAAACGATATTCATACAATTAATGTTGGACGTCAATGGTGCAATATTGATATTTGGGCGGAAATCAATGATGATGCGTTTCTGGTTATCGAAGATAAAACTGGTACATCAATTCACGATGATCAATTAAATAGATATAGAAAAATCGTCGAATCCGAGTATCAAGATAAACGCAGTAAATTGTTTTATGCATATGTAAAAACTGGTAATGAGCCATTGTCTATTGAGCAAACAATTCAAGAACAAGGATATAAAACAATAAATAGACATGATTTGTTATCGGTATTGAATTCATATAAAGGACATAATCCTTTAGTTATTGATTATCGTCAACATTTACAAAAAATGGAAGATGCAACTAATAATTATAAAAATTTGCCAGTTGATAAATGGAGATGGTACGAATGGCAGGGTTTTTATAAAGAGTTGGAAAAAAGAATTGTAGTTACTAGTTGGGATTATGTTGCAAATCCATCAGGCGGTTTTCTTGGTCTTTGGTGGAATTTTATTGAAAATGATGAGATTAGAATGTATCTTCAGTTCGAAGAAAGCAAATTATGCTTCAAAATAGAATATGAAGGAGACAGCAATCGTTCTGATATTAGATGGAAATATTTTGATATATTAATGAAAGTATCAAAAGAATATGGTGTTACAATAAACAAACCTTTACGTTTTGGCGCTGGAACATACATGACAATTGGCGTTGTACCAGTTGAAACTGTTTTTGGATCAGATATAGTTAATATGGATAGCTTGACAGAAAAACTTAAGCTATATGAACACATAGTAGAAGTCTGTGTACAACATAATAAATAAAGCAAATATTATTGCTCACATTGATTATAAGAATAGCTAATTACGATTAGAATCTTTTTCATTCATCTCCGACTCCGACCACTACACCACCGTGCTTGACCTTGCCTCAAAAGCCAAGCATACACTGTGGCGATTTCCATAGTCTAGCCTACGGAGGCAAAGAACTACTCGCAAACACCAGCAAAGGCTTATACTATTCAACCAACGGCGGAAGAAGCTGGAGTAGAAGGAGTTAACAATAAATAATCAATTGATATAGGCAGAGAACAACAAAGTGTGCGGTTAGTTGGTAAAAAATATTTATTAATTATAATGCAATGGATATGATCTAATATGTTTAATTAAAATATTGTTTTATGAATAGAAAAGAATTAGAAAATATCATTAAGAAATACAGAGGTATGAGTTCAAAAGCATATCCTCATAATGAAGAAAAAGCTGCTTATTATGAAAGAATAGCGGACCATTTGGAAGATAACATCGATGATTATATTGATAGCGAATATTTCACGACAGGGGATGATGTTATTAATGATATTAAGGAATTATTCTCAAAACTGGACGGTTTTTATGATGATGAAGATTGCGAAAATATGGATATATAATATCAATTGGTATGAAAGACATAATTAGTAGAAGAAATGCGGAGTATTTACCGCTAATAAAATACTTCCATTGAGGAATTCGATAAAGTCTGGCGAGGCAGCGAATGCCAAAAATGCAAACGAAAAGACCTCTGTTTCGACCCAATAGCATAAAATAAAATTTTAATATTTTTGGAAACATCTGCTGTGATATGGCGGATGTTTCCTTTTTATTTGCTGAACTTTATGTTTAATTAAACTAATAAATTATGTACAACTTAAAACATGTTTTGGTGTTGTTATCAATGATGTTTTTCATCTCAACGCCTCCTTCAGGAAGAACTGGAGAATTAAAAAATTATCAGTGCACTAAATGTGGAACGCTGATGCAATCCGCCAGCAAACCTTCATCCATAGGCTGCCGTGCAGGCGGTTCTCATCACTGGAATGAATTGGGTGCTGTCGGCAATGAAAACTATCAATGCACCAAATGCAAGCTTCATGTGGAGAGCCACGACAAACCAAGCTCTATTGGCTGCACAGAAGGAGGCTCGCATCATTGGAATGATCTCGGCAGAATCGGCACCGACACTTATCAGTGTCAAAAATGTGGTCTAACTATTCGTAGTGCTTCAAAACCATCATCAATCGGCTGTAACACCGGCAGTCATCAATGGAATAAACTAAACAGATAAAGTAGTTTTTTCAAAAAAATCACTTTTAAAAAACATCTGCCGTAATCTGGCAGATGTTTTTGTTTTCTTTGCATCGAAATTAAAACATAAAACTATGAGCTCCATTGAAAATACCAACGACATCGACATGACTGACGCTGCCACCCGTTACATCGCGAAAATCAGCTACGACCCGCAGTACGGCGCACGACCAGTCAAACGTATGATGCAGCGTGAGTTGTTGAATGAACTTTCAAGGATGATTATTGCCGATAAGGTTAATAAAGACAAGCCTATCACAGTCGATTACGACGGGAAGACGCTGGTATTCAAGAATTAAAAAGTGCCTTGGTTTAATTATTTGTGCAAAAAATTTTATATCTTTGCAATCAATTAATCATTAAAACTGTTAGCATGAAAAAAAGTGTAATTCTATTGCTGTTGCTATTGATGATATTGCCAGTCGTCAATGCAGGCGAGACTTTCAATCTTACCAAACAAGGCGCACATTACGTGTTCACAGCCAGCATCAACGGTAAAGTTGATGCCACAATCCTCGTCGAATCGGGAATACCGGCACTGCTAGCCGACTCGGCATACGTTGTCAACAGTGGGATTTTGTCGGAAATGACTCTGACGCCAACTGGCGGAAAAGAGAAAATCAACCTCGGCGGACGCGTCTATAAGATAACCCACAAGGCTAACGGTACGGTGCGGATCGGCAAAAGCACATCATTTATCGGAGAGGTGTTCGTTTTGTCGAACTACGACTATGGGAAATATGAGCTGGCAGTGCCTGTGATGTATCTGCACAACGACCAAGACAAGGGAAGCCGCATCGTCAATCTGGACCTTGGCAACCAGCGTCTTCAGATGCTTGACAGAGCATCGCTTCGCGTTAAGAAAAAGGCTTTCTCAAAGCTTAAAATGAACACCGACACATATATGGGGATGTGGGCTATCGAAGGCAGCATGTCGCTGGATGACGGCCTTAAAACAAGGACGCTCAGTGGCAATTTCCTCATCGATTTCGGCAATCCGGAGCTGTTTTTCCTCATTTACCAGACCGAGGCAGTGCAGCAGTTTCTCGCCGATAACGCTGATATGGATATACAAGATATCAAAAACCAACGTGGCGACGTGGTGTTACAAGCCATCTTTACCAAACAATGTCAGCTATGTGGCATCACTTTTCCTGAAGCAGTGGTGGCAATGACAAAGAATCTGCCGCTTATCACAACGCCAGGCAACATCGGTCTTAAGTTCTTCGAGCGTGTCGAGGCGATTTTGGATTACGACAAATCAGTGGTATATTTGAAAAGTCTGTAAATATTTCAATCAAAAATAAAAAAGCACCAATCTCTCGGTGCTTTTTGTTGTTTTTGAATCTTTCGAAACATTAAGCTTCAGCTTGTGCTTCCTCAGCTGCTGGAGCCTCTTCTGCAGGGGCTTCTTCAGCGTTCTCGGCTGCTGCTGCGGCTGCTGCCTGTGCTGCGAGTTCTGCTTTCTTCTTGGCGATCTCTTCAGCGCGAGCGGCGTTGACCTTGCTCTCAGCTTCGATTCTGGCCTTCTGGTCAGCTTTCTTCTTGTCGGCTTTTGCCTTGATTTCCTGAGCTAACTTGGCCTCTTTTTCTTTCATCCATGTCTGGAATTTGACCTCAGCCTGCTCTGCTGTCATAGCGCCCTTCTGAACACCGATCATGAGGTGCTTCTTGAGCATGACACCCTTCTTTGAAAGGATTGAACGGACTGTGTCGGTTGGCTGAGCACCCTTGT
>Ga0265301_10001060_pt1 | contig 37426 bp, 53 predicted proteins | sample AusTroGonzalo_MG_2_FD_193488 | JGI IMG/M metagenome (GOLD analysis project Ga0265301, IMG submission 193488) | Bovine rumen microbial communities from tropical cattle in Woodstock, Queensland, Australia - Gonzalo_04 | ecosystem: Host-associated > Mammals > Digestive system > Stomach > Rumen ...
AAATGGTTGGAACACCGTGTAAGGATTTCACAGCCTATAGCGTCATATTAAATAGTGTGATAAGATTTAAGCATGGAAAGGAAAACGAAATTAAATAAAGAAATTAAACAGATGATCGGGGTTAAGAACTTACGCAAAATTGCGGCCCGTGAATCGGCCTTTGCGAGAATGGCCGAAGACCGCGGGGACAAGGAAATGGCCAAGGAATGCCGTAAGGTTATGAATTGGGCCTTAAAGACCATCTGCTTGCGTAAACTAGAGGCCGATTACGAAAGACAGAAAAAAGATATTCTTAAAAGGTTTAACTAAGGAGGGGGCAATGGATTATGACGAATGGTTAGAACGACAGCGTTGCCCTTGGGATTATATGCCAACCCATTATGAAAAGCGGGAAAGACCGGAATTTAGAGATAGAATTACGGTTAAGGTTGAGTTGGATGGGAAGGCCTACGAAGTAGAGTTAGTCCAAACAAAAGACCGCTATTATGACTTAACTTACGATGACGAGTTTGAAACGGTTAAGTTTAAATATGCTTCGGTTAAGGATCTGCAAAAAGGGGCCACCTACTTGGCCGATTATGGGTATGGCGATGAGTTGCTAGATAAGCTTTGCAACAAGCTCCCAGACGATGATGAATTAATAAAGCTCTTCATCTGCGGCACCTATGAAGATGAAATCGAAGTTGCCGGTCCTGGTGAACTTCCGGAATAATAAAAATTCAATATCCCAATAATATCAATACGATGCGGAGAGTTATAAGCGCTTGAAAGGACGTAGGACTGGATGCATCATATTGCATAATGTGGTATAATAGAATTGTAAGGGACAAGGAAGATAGGGGGGTAAGGCATGATTGCAAAGAAACGCATAGAAAAGCTAATCAACGATGTGAGAAGGGAGATCTACTGGGCCAGCAAGTGCGCAGAAGACCAGGAAGATAAGAAGGTTTTGGAAAACGAGTTGAAGGATCTTTTCGACTACTACGAAGAAACCTTTGGCGATAAATACCAGAAATAATAGGAGGCATTATGAATATTCAGGATTTTTGGGATGATAAAGAGCAATGTTATATGATTGATGGTTATGAATATCTGCCGGAAGATGTTCAAGAAGTAAGCTTGAGAATCCAGATAAAAGTTAGGGATAATTATTTTATCAAGAGGGTTCGGTTTATCTATGGTGTCTATTTCCAGCTCGATGAAAAAGATTGGTACCGTTCCTGGTATAATAGCGACCCCGCGATCATGGAAGTTACGGTTTTAGATAATGGTGTAAGAAAGAAAGTGTCGGCCGATACGGAAGAAGGGAAATCTTTGGCGAAGCTTGTCTTAAAAAATGATAGGTTTTGTAGGAAGTTTCAGCATCATTGGCTTGATTGGTATGAAGAGCTTAGTACAGACTACTGGAGTGGCCTTGGTGATGATTAATAATTAGCTTAGGAGTTTCTTATGCCCATGCTCATGCTAGGATTTAAAACCCCAAAGATCATCGGGATTAATAGTAAAGGAAAACCAGAAGTCTTTAATCCGGGTGATGAATGTAAATCGCCTAGTAAGGAGCAGATACAGGCGTGCCAAGCTTATGCTCTAAAGTATTATCAGAACGCCGAGGATACCTTAAGCGATTTTGGGCTTGTGGAAATCACGGATAAGCTGCTTAAGACGTTAGCTAATAATCCTAGTAAGGCATTGTTAGAAATTAATATCTTTCAAGGGAAGGCCAAAATTAAGTTAAGGCGGTGTCGGTTCTGCGGTTCTATCTTTGCGCAATCAACGCCCTGGCAAGAGGTCTGCTTAGATAAGAAATGCCGAAGGCAGCGGATTAGGGAAAACTTGATGGAGTATTATTATCGGAAGAAGGGGAAGAAGTAGTCGAATTAATCATTCAAGATTGAATCAAGGATAATGATTATAAAAACTATGCTCCCTATGGGTAGAATCCAATCCCAGATGAAGTTAAAAACGTTGTTCATATCTCTCTCCATGACTTAAATATTCCAGAATCAAACTCTTCTAAGTTGTATAGTTGAAACAAGCTAAGATCATCCCAGTGAGATGCTGGATGGCCTAGTTGCAAAGGAACCCATTCGTTCCAAGAACCGACAATGCCCCAAGGTTTTGTAAGTCTGATCTTCTTTACTTGAACATCAGGATAGCAAGCAGCAATCCAGGCAAGGCCAGAATCAGGGCCAATGAACATTTTAGCTTTGGAAATTAATTCCGCTCCGGCCCAAATATTGAAAGGCCGGATCACTCTTAATCCGGGTACGATCTTATCTTTAGGCCCTGCAATTTGAATTAAATTCCCGGTAGGGCCGTATTTCTTCACGATATGATTAATCAAGAAGTCCGGCATTTCCCCGTTAGATCTACCTGTTGTATGAAGCAGAATCATTTCCCGCTTCTCGAAAGGGTAGTCTTCAAATTTATAAAGGCGGGGGTGATTTAAAAAGACTTTAGGCCTATCCTGAAACACATGAGACATAACACTTAGGATTGCTTCGGCGTTAGACGTAAACACCCGAGGCGAGAGGGCGTACTTCCGCATATTGCATTTAAGCAGCTCATAATCTTGCCAAAGGTCAACGATAATATCTGGGAGGTTTTCCTTCTTCTTATCAAATCGGGTAACGTAGGGGTTATGATCAAAGATCCAATGGTGATCTATATCAACTAAGGACTGCCCATAATTTCTAAAAAAATTCTCCGGTAACGAGGAAAACTGTAAAGCATCGCCAATGCCTAAATATGCCCGAGGAGCAGGATATAGTCTTATTCCCACTGTCTTTGCTTTAAATGCGGGCAAGAGACGTTTTAAACGATTTCTAATAAACACGGCCATAAAACTAAGCGTCTTTAAAGTTCTGCGCTACATTCTTTGCGATCTGGAAATGCAAATGACGTCCTGTACCCGCGTCATGATCGACGATCAGCTTAGGGAGCAACGTAGTGCTATCTAATGCCCCCAGATGTCCAGCGACTTGGGTAAAAGCTATTTTCATTTCTAAGATCTGTTCATCGGTAAGGCCTTTCACCGACAAATCGAAGGCCCTTCCTTCTAAATGTGTTGTGCTTTTTCGATGTAAAAATACGTCTTCTTCTAGGGTAGAGACTGTAGAAGTTATGCGGCCTTCAACAGGCGCTTTAAACCGCAGGGATATATAGATCAGGACATTATCGAGGATATTTTGAACGAGGGGATGGAGCTTAAAGCGGCGATCGAATGCCCGAGTATTTTGATAGGCCGTTGACCGATTAAAGAAAATCATTTCACGCCCCCCATATCTTGAGGTGTCAGAATCTTGACAGTACAATTAAAGCTTCCTTTAATAATATAAGCAACTACAATTTTGCCGGAGTGAATAATAAAAACCGAAGACAAGGGACAAAATAAGGTCCGAAAACGCGCCCCCGGTGCCGGCCGTAAGCAAGCGCCGATTGATCTTGAACAGGCCGAAAAATTGGCCTCATGGGGCCCCACTTCAAAGCTACTTGCTGAATACTTTATGGTGGATGAGCGGACATTAGAGCGCCGAATTAAAGCTCATTATGGAATCACGGTGGGGGAGTTTATCGCCCAAAGAGTTGCTCCAAGAAAATTTAAGCTATTGGCAGTTTCTTTTGAAGAAGCTGTAGAGCATCGAAATCCAACCATGTTGATCTTCTTACTTAAAAACTATCATAACTTCTCGGATCGCCGGGAAATCAAGCAAGAGATTAGACAAACCGAAGGCCAAGAAATAGTAAAAGTCGTTTTACCAGGCCAAGTCCCTGAAGAGGTTGAAAAGTTAGAACAGATTGCGGATAAAACCTTAACCGCGAAGCAAAAGGGAAAACTAGCATGACGTTAGTTTTTGCGCCCCAAATTGGGCCTCAAACAAGGTTCCTTTCTAGCACCAGCGACATTTGCTTCTATGGTGGTGCTGCCGGGGGCGGAAAATCGTTCGCTATCCTCTTAGAGGCCACTCGTCATATTAACGATGGAAATTTTCGTACAATTATCTTTCGGAAATCTTATCCAGAAATAACCAACCCCGGGGGGTTATGGGATGAATCGAAAAAGATCTATCCTTTTATAGGTGGGGAAAGTTCTGAAAACTCTTTACGCTGGCGATTTCCCTCGGGCTATGAAATTAAGTTTTCCCACCTTGCCGATGATAGGGCCTTAGCTTCTTACTATGGCATTTCCGTGCCATTGATTTGCTTTGATGAAGTAAACCATTTCCAAGAAAACCATTTCTTTACCATGCTGGCCAGAAATAGATCTGCCTCTAGCAAAACCCGTCCTTATATACGCTGCACTTGCAATCCCGATCCTGATTCGTGGGTTCGGCGGTTTATTTCATGGTGGATTGGTAAAGATGGGCTTCCGATCAAAGAAAGAAGCGGGGTTCTCCGCTGGTTTATTCGCAAGGGTGAAGATATTTTCTGGTTTAATACAGAAGATGAGGTTTACAAGCAATTTGGTTGTGGTGATGAAAAAAACCCCATTATGCCCAAATCGGTAACCTTCATAGCCGCTTCAATTTATGACAATAAAGTGCTGCTTAAAAATAACCCGGAATATCTAAGCTCCCTTCTAGCTCTTCCTAGGGTTGAAAGAGAACGCCTTCTCGGGGGAAATTGGGATATTAAACCAAGCGCGGGGAATGTATTCAATCGGCGGTGGTTTCGGGTTATTAATGCTATTCCCGCGGGATGGATTAAGGGCGTTAGATTTTGGGATAGGGCCGCAACGCCGGTTAGTGAAACTAATCATGATCCAGATTGGACGCGAGGATTAAAGCTCCTAAAGTACCATGACGGGACTTATGTTGTTGCCGATCTTCAAAGCATTCGAGGGACGCCCTATCAAGTGGAAAGGTTGATTCAAAATACGGCCACGCAAGATGGTTATAAGATCTCCCAATGGGCAGAAGAAGAAGGTGGTAGTTCGGGGAAAGGAGATATTTACAGATTTCTTACTATGTTAGCAGGTTTTGATTGTCATTCCGCAAAACCCCAGACCGATAAAATCACGCGCTCAAGAGCGGTTTCGGCGCAATGTGAAGCGGGGAATATCCTCGTTTTAAATGCGCCTTGGAATGAAGAGTTTTTTCGAGAATTAGAAAATTTTCCTGATGGCGCCCATGATGACATTGTGGACACGCTATCAGGTTCATTTAATATTTTGGCCCAACGGCCATCAGTCTTTGAACATTTATAAGGAGAGTCATATGGCACGGCCAAAAAAAGTAAGAACTAACGGCCTTGAAAAGAAACTTAAATTAGAAAAGAAACTTAAATTAGAAAAGAAACCGGAATTAGAAAATAAAGAAAATAGCGTGATGGCGGTTAATAGCTTATCCGAAGCAATCGGGTTGAGTACAGGCCCTTTCACCAAGATGACTTCCCAGCTTGCGTCTATTGAAACCATCGAAAAAAATCTGCGCTATGGATTAATTTCTAATAACTATGGAATCTTATCGAGAATGTATTTCATGGGGCTGGTTAACGCATTAGTCGATACCCCGGTGGAAGATGCCTTCCGTGGGGGGATTCATATTTTCACCAAGCAATTGGACGAAGAGCAAATAGAAAAGCTCCAAGTTTTCATGGATCGGGAGCAGGATTTAAGGCAAGCGGCGCAGGCCTGCAAATGGGATAGGCTATATGGAGGCGCGGGTTTAATTATCACGTTAAGCGATCAAGATCCGGCCACGCCATTAGACGTAAAAAAGATTAATAAAGATTCCATGCTTAAGTTTTGGCCCTGCAATATGTGGGAATTATATTTCACGCAAGGGACGGATGGGCATTGGAACTTACCAGAGGCCGGAGAAGGAGCGCCTTTAGATGAGGCGTTTTATTCTGCCGCGGGATTCGTAAATCCCGATTATTATCAATATTACACTTGCAAGCTCCACGCTTCCCGTCTTCTCCGCATGATCGGCATTGAAGCGCCTTCTTTGTTAAGAGGCCAATTAAGAGGATGGGGGGCTTCCATCGTTGAAACCATTGTGGCGCCGTTAAATTCTTATCTAAAGACGAATGACCTTACCTTTGAGCTTTTAGATGAGTTTAAAGTAGATGTTTATAAGTTAGAAGGCCTTGCAAGTTCGGTAGCTAGTGCGCAGGGGACGGAAAGAGTTCGCCGAAGACTAGAAATCGTTAATATGCAGAAGAGCTATCAGAATGCTATTGCCTTGGATAAAGAAGATGATTTTCAATCCAAGCAAGGAAGTTTTGCAGGACTTTCTGACATTTTTGCCGAAAATAGAGTTAATATCGCCGCGGCCCTTAAGTTCCCGCAATCAAAGGCCTTCGGCGAGGCCAGTACAGGTTTTAGTAGTGGCCAGGATTCCCTCGAAAACTATGCTTCCCTCGTCGAGGGCCAGGTCCGGGAAAAAGTTAAATGGCATATCCATAAAATGGTAGAATTGCGCTGCCAACAGCTCTTTGGGTTTATTCCCGAGGATTTAAAGATAAGCTTTGATAGCCTCCGCATCATGACCTCCGAACAAGAGGAATCGGTTAAGAACTCTAAATTTACCCGCCTTCTTCAAGCAAGAGAACGTGGGGAAATTACCCGTTATGAATTTAGAGAAGCGTGTAATAAGGATAAGCTCCTCGGCATTGGCCTGGATTTAGCGGGCGATGATCTAAATGAGGAAGATCCGGAGGCCACTTCTTTAATTGAACAGATTAAGGAAAAGATCGAAGAAAAGGGCGCAGGAGAGTCGGATACCCTAGAAACGGAATTAGAATTTAAAGCGAATGATATTAAGAACGAAATTAAACCATTCTCCGAAATTCAGAGATTAGAAGAAGCACAAGCAAAGTTAAATAAGAATACCGCTCAATTCGATCGGGCATCTTATCTTGCCGAAGGTGGCGATGCATGGACGAGAGGACGCCCGGCATCTATGTTCGAGGATTATAAGGATAAGGCGCTTTGGGAAAAAGCGAAGCAAAGATCTAAAGAAGCTTACGGGCGGGAAAAGTGGGAATTCATAGCGTGGTGGTACATGAAACATGGTGGCAAGTTTATTGCCTAGAAATAAAGGAAGATTATGACAATTGTGCGATGGTTCCCTGGTGTAACGCTTGAAGATTTAGAAAAGCAGGTAGTTGATGCGGCCTTAAAATTTTATCCAACACAAGCTATGGCCGCGAATGCCCTTGGCATGGATTGTAAGACTATTCGTAAAATTAAAAGCAAAATTGAGCAGGAGAAAGAAGACGAAGAACGAGGAATGGATCAATTCATGGCAACGCAGAATGAAGCAATTCGCCGTATCAAAGCTATGGCCGCAGCGGCCACTGTTGATCAAGAGCGGTCCATATATCAAGAAACTATTCATGAGGATCGGAAAATTGAGAACGCTATACAACGAAACGGAAAGTGATCTTTATTTATGCATGGATGCTCCTCCTAAAAAAGGATGGACAATTGTTTCGGATTCACCGCAAGGAAGATTTTTTATCTCCGAAGATAGCCGCTATCATTTAACAAAAGATAAAGATGATGCGGCGACTTTTGAGGATTATGAGAATGCCCTGGCGATGCTAGAAGACTTTAAGGAGCGGGTATTCATCGAAACAAAGCGGCAAGAGGATATTATCCATTTTCTGCGCATAGAGAAGATTGAAAACCTATGAATCCAAAACGCCGTCCGCTAAAAGTTGATTGGGCCTTAATTGACTTTATCGAAAAGGAATTAATTAAGACCTTAAAGGCGCATCTCTATAATCCCCTCGTTCGCTTATTTAAAGAAATAGGACTTCTTAAGAATGCTAAAGATACAGCATTACATGATGCCTTAAGAAGCGGAAAAATTAAATATTGGGATAATAAGTTTACTGGCCGTTTTTCCGCCAACATTTCTAAAGAGCTAAAGGCATTAGGCGCTCAATGGCGCCCGCGTTCGGCATCTTTTTATCTCCCTTTAAGTAAGCTTCCCAAGGAAACCCAAGATCTCCTTTTTGGCCTAAATAGGGAGATGGTAGAAAAGCTCATGGAAGCAGATGGCATCTTATCCATGATTGATCCAGAAAAAGTAGCAGATTCCTTTAAGGCCAAAAATCTTTTTGTAAAAGCGATTAAGTCAAGTGAAGACGATGTGGAAAGTGTATCTAAGAAGATTTCTATAAGACCTAATAAGGAAACCATGGAAGCGGTGGCACAAGATTGGTTTTATGGGATAAATGCAGAGATAAAAAAATGGACGACAAAAGAGGTTGTTAATTTTAGAAAAGAAATAAGCGGGCTTATCTATCAAGGAAAACGCTTTGGGACGAAAGAACGGCCAGGAGAGTTGGAACGCGAAGTTTTATTAAGATACGGCGCTAAAATTAGAGATACCATCGCCCCAGGAAAACAATTTAAAGAATTAACCGAAAAGCAAAAGGAAAGAATCATTAATAAAGCGAGATTTATTGCGCGAAATGATTCTCGTCTTCTTATGACCACCTATAAATACACGAGAATGCAAAGCTCTGGATCAACATTCTTTAGGTGGTTAACAGTGGTTGGTTCTCCTAACCATCCCGTTCGCCCTTCGCATAAAATTTTAAATCGAAAAGTCTGGCGTTGGGATCATCCGCCGATTGATGAACAGAATGGAAAACCTGTTTTACCAGGCCAAGCATATAATTGCCGTTGTACCGCGGTTCCATTATATGATGAAGATATCGCCAAAGATAAGAAGGGAGATTTCAAACAATATCCCGATGGATCTTATGTATTGAAGTGAAGTGGAATTTTTCCCGGTAACTTTTCCATATTTAAATTTTCAATTGCAAATTAATTTTCAAAGTTTTCCACAATGCTCAAGATGAAAAGTAAATTTTCATTTAGGGCCTTCAATGCTTCAAAATTCAACGGCAGGAAAACTCTTTTACGGAAAACATTTCTGGCCAGGCGTCGCAGAATATCGTGAAGACGGCAAGGTAACTCGTGTTCTTATCGAAGAAGATACCATTCGGCAAATGAATCCTTCTTTTGAAGGCAAGCCGGTTTTCGTTGAACACGTTGACGAGATCATTAATAAACCCATTGATGAATTAAAATCCGAAGTGGACGGATGGGTAATCCGTTCTTTCTTTAACGAAAACGACGGTGATACGTGGGTGGAATTTCTCGTTACTTCGCAAAAAGGATTAGATGCGATTGAGAAAGGTTGGAAGCTTTCTAATGCCTATAATAAAGGCCGTACTGACGGCCATGGCGGGCTTTGGAACGGAATTGAATTTCAAGAAAAGATTTTAGGCGATGCCGAATTTGAGCATCTTGCGATCGTTCCTAATCCTCGATACGCCGCTTCTATCATCATGACACCTGCGGAATATCGTACCTACAACGAAAATAAGAAAGCGGAATTATCTCGCTTGCAAAATAACTTATCGAAGGATGAAGCGCAGGAGAGTCTGATGCCTTTTAATTTATTTAAGAAGACGAAAGTTGATCAAGGTGAGCTTGATATTAGCGAATACTCGGTTTTTCTGAAAAACGGCCGCGAAGTGAAATTAGTTGACCTCATTAAAGATGCGGACACCGAATTACAAGAAATTAAAGATCCCACGATCTTAATCAATAAAGAAAAGGAAGAATACATGACTATTGATGAAGCGGTGGAGGAAATCAAAAACCTTCGCAACAAATGTAATGAATTAGAAGAAAAGCTCAATAAGAAAAACGAAGAAGAAAAGAAGGAAGAATTCAAAGAAGAATTCAAAGAAGAGAAAAAAGACAACGCAGATGGCGATGCGGCCAAGGAAAATGAATGCGGTAAAAAAGAAAACGAAGAAGAAAAGAAAGAAGAATACAAGGAAGAATTCAAAGAAGAAAAAAAGGAAAATGAAGACAAGGAAGACAAGAAAGACGACGACAAGAAAGAAAACGAAGACGACGAAGATAAAAAAGACGAAGACAAGAAAGATAACGAATGCAAGAAAAATTTCTTAAATGAAATTGTAAACGCTAATCAAATTTGCAGTAATTCGGCCGCAGTTCACAAGATTTCTTCCCTTGAAGAACGGGTAGAATTAGGGCGGAAATATTTCTAATTTTTAAAGGAGAGTAAAAATGGCCTTAACTTCTGGCACTATTTCGTTAGTTCAAAAATATGCGGATAAGCTTGATCTCGCTATTACCGCAGGTACCGGCGGCACTTCGCCCTATTCTTATCAGTGGTATAAAAGCACTACCTCTGGCTTTAGCCCCGACGAAAGCAATAAAGTTACGGGCGCTACCGGACTTCAAGCTACCATCACGGGCCTTATCCCTGGCCAACAATATTATTTTAAAGTTGTGACCACGGATGAAGGCGCTTCGGGCGCTACCGTGACCAGCGATCAATTTGCGGCCCAAACGGATACGCAATTATATTCGCAAAACCAATTCGCCCAAACGGCCGCGCTTGGGATGATCGATAAACGATTTTCCATTAACAGCATTGAAGCTACCGCCGGTGGAGATTTAGTCGCTGGCCAAGCGGTCAAATTTGGCGCTGGCAATAAAGTAACTGCATGTACTGCTAACACGGATCGCGTCGATGGTTTCGTGGTCTTTAATCCTGTCCATACTTCTTATAAAGATGGCGACAGATTAACGATCGCCCGCGCTGGTTCCTATATCACCTTACGTGCTACCTCGTCATTAACGGCCGGCGATCCTGCCGCCATTGATCCGAGTTGCATCGGAGGCGTTACGGCCATTGTAAGTACGGAAAGCCCGGCCGTTCAAAGCTTAGTAGATGCGGCCGCTGGTGATTTAATTTCGGCCTATGTAGTTGCCCCGGCCCTTTAATACATATTTTGAATGAGGAGAAAAAAGATGTCTGAATACTTGTTAAAAAATGCGAATGGCCCTGTGGTTTACAATGGCCGCCAATATAAGCTAAATGAAATTGAATACAATTGCGTTCAAAACTTACGCGAAGATGCTGCTCATAAGATGCGCAATAACTCTTTGGGCGTCGATGTCAGCATTACGTCTCTTACCGCCATTCTCAAGGATATTTCCGAACAGAAGTTTTTCACGATCCCTAACCTTTCTGACTATATCCCTTTTAATGTCGGGGAAGGCGCATGGGCGAATGAACTCGTGACGTATCGGACTTTCCAATTTGCGCAGGATTTTGAAGACGGGATTATTGATACGGCCACGGGTGATAGCAAGCTATCTTCTGTTGATACCGGCGTGGATGCCGTCCATCAAAAAGTGCATTCTTGGGCGAAGCGCATTGGCTTTTCGCTGTTTGAATTAAAGAAATGCGCCCTCGTCAATAACTACAATTTGCAACAGCAAAAAGTAGAAGATTTGAAGGAAAACTGGGATTTGGGGATCCAAAAAACCGTTTTTCTCGGGACGAAGACTGGCGGTAAAGGCCTTTTGAACTTTACCAATGCCAAGACTGATACTTCGGTGATCACAAAACCTCTGGCGACGATGGATGCCACCGAGTTCAATACTTTTGTGGAAACCCTCCCGGCGGCATATCGTACCAATGCGGCCTATTCTGCTTATCCCAACCGCTTAGTGATTCCGGAAAGCGATTATCTGGCATTAGTTGGATACACTTCTCCTAATTATCCGCTGCGGACGAAACTTGAAGTCTTAGAACAAAGCTTAAAATCTTTAAGCCCTGACTTCAAAGTTTTGCCCTGCGCTTATGCGAATAAAGATCAAAACGGCCTTGGCGGTAGCAAGAATATCTATGCTCTTTATCGGCATGATCCTCGCTCGCTCCGCATCAATATCCCGATTCCGTTCACGATGCTGCAAGTTTCTAGCATCAATGGGTTCAATTTTGATGGCGTGGCCATTGGCCAATTTAGCGATGCGATTTTGTTACGCCCGCATGAATTAATGTATTTCACTTGTAATGCTTAATTGATTTCCTCGCGAAGAACAGCGCAGGAAACTCCTAAAGATACTCCGCAGGCCTAAAACCTGCGGAGTCTTTTAAAAAGAAAACGATCGGATGAAATACGCAAACCCTACAATACAAGAATTTAAAGAATATTGGTCTAGGGACTTTCCTTATTCTACCGATCCCAAAGAAGGCGTGACCGATTCGGATATTGCAAAGGCCTTTACGCAGGCCAACTTCTCGATCAACGAAAACCTCTTTGGTAATCAAGTTGATTACACGACTGCTTACATGTTACTTGCCGCCCATTATTTAGTGATTGATATTCGTCTGGCCACGCAAGGTTTAAACAGCACTTATCAATGGGCCGTGGCCAGCAAGAGCGTCGGCTCCGTTAGCGAGTCTTACGCCATCCCTACTAAATTTCAAAATTCACCGTACCTCACCATGCTTTCGCAGACGGGGTACGGAGGTAAATATCTGCAATTAATCCTGCCTTTAATGGTGGGAAATGTCTTATCAATACCCGGGCGCACTTTGCCCTAACTAGGAGAGTGCGATGGCCGGAGATAATGTAAAAGTTAAGTTTGAATCGAAATTGCTTAACCAGCTCCTTCGCAACATGAAGAAGCATGGTTATGTCAAAGTCGGCATTCTTAATTCTAGTAAAAATGCCCGCTCTGATTCTGAATTAAACAACGCTTCCATTGGCGCCGTTCATGAGTTTGGTCTTAAGAATAGCTCCGGCAAAGAGGCCATACCAGAACGTTCTTTTCTAAGAATGCCACTGCAAGATGACTTTGATGCGGCCTTAGAGGCCAAAAGCGATCCAAAGCAATTGGCCGAAGATCTGGTGAAAAACCCTAAAGGCCTATTTGAAAAGATCGGTAACGTTGCCTTAGGCGTCATCACCGAAGCTTTTGACCGGGGCGGATCCTCTAAAACTAAATGGAAGTCCTTAAATCCTGAATACGCCAAAACGAAAAAGGTCAATCAGATCTTAGTTGAAACGCAGCAACTCAGAGAATCCATCACCTATGAAGTGGAAGGGAGCTTTGAATGATTAATAACGCATCCTCCTTTCCTTTTTCTAAAGTGAATCAAATGCCCAACATGAGCACGACGCTTAACGGCTGGATGGTCCCGTTGACATTTGGGATCGTCACTAAAGTGCAGAACGGCTTCTATACGCAAGAAGTTGTGTCGTACAAGGCCTTCAATGGGGTCATGCAGCCCCTTAATATGGAACGGTTAAGAATAAAACCGGAAGGCCAAAGAGACTGGAAATGGTGGTGGTGTCACTCGCAAACAGACTTAGGCCTTAAGAATGATGACACGGTTATTTTTAATGGCAAACAGTTTCGGGTGATGGGCAACAAGGACTATTCGCTTAACGGCTATTATGAGTATGAATTAGTGGAAGACTATACCGGCGCAGGGCCTAAGGAGGAAGCATGACTTTGACCTTTGGCACGCCGGTAACAGCGCTAGGTTTTGGAAGCTTTATTAACATCACCGCCTCAGGCGGGACTCCTCCTTATACCTATTCTTTGGCCCCTGGCGGGGTAGGCGGCAGCTTAATCGAGCTTACGGATGGGAGCGTGACCTATAGCGCCCCATCGAATCTTCCGTCTTCGGGCAATTGCCTGGCCAGGATTCTGGCCGAAGATTCTGAAGGGGAACCGGGGGAAGTCTCGATAATTGTCGGAGATTATCAGACGATCTTCTGCGATATTATCCAACATGAGTTAGACATTCCAGGCCGTGTATTTTTAGAAAACCAGAAAGTCATGTGGCCTAAGGATGATAAGCTCTTTATCACCGCGGGCATTCTCACCAATCGCATTGTAGGCAACAACTGCGAATACAAGATGGTGGGGGGCAACTATTCCGAAATCAAAACCATTAATGCCGCCTCAACGATGAGCGTGAATATCTATTCGCGCGGCCTTGATGCGCTAGTACGGCAAAATGAAGTTTTGATGGCGCTGAAGTCTACTTATTCCCAACAACAGCAAGTGCGGAACGGCATTCGTATTGCAGAAATCCCATCCGGCCGTGCGATTCAAAATCTTAGTGAGCTTGATGGGGATGCCATTCTCTATCGTTTTCATTTCGATACCGTCGTTTACTACAGTCAGACGCTAATTAAGGCCGTTGACTACTTTGATAAGTTTCAAATTGCAGAGAAGATAAATGCTTAAAAGGAGAGTTTAATAATGGCAAATCTAAGCATATCGAATGTGATTACCATTCAAGTTTCCGCGACGCCAAGCGGGCTTGGCGAATTCAACACGGGCAACTTAGCTATTTTCACGCATGAAGTACCGGGCGAAGAGTTTGGGTCTGATGCTTACAAAACTTATTTGACCGCCTCGGAAGTGGCCAAAGATTTCGGTAGTGATGCTATCACTACAAAGATGGCCAACGCGGTTTTCGCGCAATCGCCTAACATCCTTTCGCCGGGCGGTTCGCTGAAGATCTTCCCCTTAGGGGCCGCAAGCTCCAAGATCACCTTCAGCAATGAACCTAACGCTGGTACGGCCACATTATATTATGGCGATGATGCTGATCATGTATCAGGCACCATTAACTACGATGCTGATGCGACGGCCGTGCAGACTGCTTTACGTGCAATTCCTGATTTGGCCGATGCGACGGTCACGGGCGATTTTGCCGAAGGCTTTGTGGTTACAGTTCCTGGGGCCCTTAATCCGGCCCTGCACATCAAAACGAACACTTTAAACTTAAGCGATGATGACACGACATTAACCTTTACTGTGACGGGTGTGGAAACCATTGCGGCCGCTTTGGCCAGAACAACGGCCCTTACGCCCTATGTGGGTATTTTAACCACGCACATTATCGATCAAACCGAACTTCTCGCTGCGGCCGCGGCCATTCAAGCGGAATATAAAGTTGGGTTTTTCCCTGGCACGGATCCTGCGGATATTGAAGTCGGTGGTAAACTCGATCTTCTCCGCAGCGGTTCTTTCAGCAGAACAAGAGGGCTTTACTACGGCCTAAGTGATGAAGGCGCTTTGATCTTTGCTGCGGCCTATGCTTCTCGCGGTATGAGCGTGAACTATACGGGCTCCAACACTACCTTAACGATGAACTTAAAAGATCTGGCGACGGTGGCGGTTGATACCACGATGACGCAAACCCTGAAGGGCAAAGCAGAAGCGGCCGGGGCCGATATCTATGCTTCGATTGAAGGTTTAAGCAAGGTCCTATCTTTTGGGGCCAACAAATACTTTGACCAAGTCTTCAACTTAATTTGGTTCTGCAAGAAGTTAGAAATCGATTGCTTCAATTATCTGGCCATGTCCTCGAACAAGATTCCGCAGACGGAAGCGGGGGCGGATGGGTTTGATAACACCTGCCGTAAGGTTTGCCAGCAAGCGATACTCAACGCCTATGGCGCTCCTGGGGAATGGACGATTGCTGATACCTTCGGCGATCCTGAAACCTTCAAGCAGAACATCAGAGAACAAGGTTACTACGTATGGCACTCGCCTTTGGCCAATCAATCGGCCGCAGAACGGGCCGGACGTAAGTTGCCCTTGTGCCAAGTGGCCTTGAAAGAAGCTGGGGCGGTCCATGCGGCCTCGGTCTTGGTTTACATTAACGCGTAATTGAATGGCCTTGGAGAGTCAACGCAAGTTGATTCTCCAGGCCCTTAAAGGAGAAATAAAAAATGTCCACTTTAAGTTTAACCGGCCAAGACACGATCATATTGAACGACCGCGTGTTGGCAGATCTATCCACTGCAGCGGTGGGAAGCATCACCTGGGAAAACGATATTGCTAATCTGCAAACCGGAAAAGATGGCAATGCTATTTTTGCCTACAACGCTCCCGGGTCTCAGGCGATGATGGAACTACGGGTTATCCGCGGGTCCAGCGACGATAAGTTCTTAAACGGCCTTTATGCCCAACAAAACGCCAACTTTGTCGGCTTCACTCTTTTAACGGGTGTTCTCGTTAAGAAGATGGGCGATGGCGCGGGCACGACGGTCAATGATTCTTATTCGTTATCCGGCGGGGTTTTTGCCCGCGGGGTCGATGTTCAATCGAACGTTGAAGGCGACACCGAACAAGGGACTTCGGTTTGGCGCTTTAAGTTTGCCAAGGCCGTGAGAACAATCGGCTAGTTTTAATTTCAGGAGGTGGGAATTATGGGGAAGGAAATTGATCTACCGTCGGGTGCAAAGTTGACTATTAATGCCGCTCCATTTTCGGAAGCTAAAAGACTATGGCAGGCCTGTGCTAATGAATTAGCGCACTTCAAGATTAATGGTACCACGGAATTGGACATTAATTTTTTTAAAGATCTAGTTTGTATTGCCAGCTCTAGCGAAAGAATTGAAGCGGCCTTAGCGCCTTGCCTCCGGCGTTGCCTATATGCCGGCGCCAAAATTGACGACGGCACATTTGAAGGGGAAGACGCCCGCCAAGATTATCTGTTGGTTCTCGCGGAAGTTTTGAAGGCCAACGTCTTCCCTTTTTTCAAAGGCCTCTTGTCGAGATTGGGCCTCGACTGGGAGGAAGTGACAAAAGAATTTGCCCAAAAATCATCGGCCACTTAGACGATGATTTAATAATTTTCTTTCGGCTAGTGAAGGGTGGTTACGGAAATTTTTTTGAAGTACAGCAGCTAACGGCCGAAGAAGTATTGCAAGCATTTTATTACGAGAAGTTTTTGGCGGACTACGAAGAAGAGTATATCGAACTAAATAAGAAGTACTGATGCAGATTAGCGAACTTTTTGTAAAATTAGGAATCACCGGCGTCGACAAATTCGTCGAGGGCTTTAAGAAGCTAGACAAAGGAATTAAAGATTTCACGACGAATGCCTTCTATGCGAAGAGCGCTATTGCCGCTTTGATTTACGGTTTTGCAAAAATGACCCAAAACGCTGGGAATTTTGGGTCCAAATTAGCACTTTTATCGACCAGAACAGGCATTTCGGCCGAAACTTTACAGCGCTATGCTTACGCTGGAGAGTTGGCCGGAATTAAGACTGAAGAAACCCTGAATGCGATCAACAGTCTGCAAAAGCAGATGGATGAGTTTCAGATCACGGGTGAAGGGCCTCAGTGGTTTCATCAGTTGTTTTCTAAGGTAGGCGGCGATGTAAACAAGGCCAATGACGCGTTATACGTGTTCGGCAAGTTACAGCAATACGCCTTATCTAATGCATCGAAAATGGAAAAGAGGACGCTTTTAAGCTCCTTTGGCCTGGGCGACAGCACGATCGCGGGGATGGAAAACGGTGCTTATAATCAGCAAGCAATGGCCGAGGCCCCTATCGTTGATGAGCAATCAATTAAGGTTTTGGCCCAAATCAACAAAGAGTGGGCGGTATTAAAAGCGAATGTTGGTGCGCTTAAGAATAATTTTGTCGCAGCTTTCGCCGGCCCTGTTGCTGAAGGAATGAGTAAATTCCTAACCGGCCTCATCCGAATCGTCAGTGTAGTTGTTGAATTCTGCAAGCGATCCAAGACCATGCAAGTGGCCTTAAAGGCCATTGGCATGGCATTTGAAGGCCTAGGGTACATTCTAGATATTATCGCCACGGCCCTCGACACTATCTTTAAAATCTTTAATAAGATCGAAGAATTTGGGGCCAAAATAGTCGGAAAACTAGGAGGGTTTTTAGGGAAACTTCTAAAGAAGGGTATAAGTAAAATAATGCCTGATGACTTGGAGAAACAAGGCTTCAAAGAAGAAAATAAAGACTCATTTTTTATGACGCTCATTAGCGGATTTGAGCGATTGATGAAGAGTCAAGGATCCACTCCGGCCGTTATGGGCGCGCCGATCGTGCCAAGCATGCATACCAACACGGCGTCGGATAACCGCAAAGTCACGATCAATCAAACAAATAACTTTACTAATGCTGACGATAACCCTCAGCGAATCGCGCAGGCCACAACGCAAGCGGTGAATAGTGATGGATTTAAATCTCAAACCACTGCGGCCATGCGAGGTATGCTTGGGACGTCAGGAGGATATTAATGGCCTTTTCATCTAGCGTTTTATCCTCGATTAAATCCGGGATCGATACCGGATCGAACTTAATTTCGGCAACGAAACGACAGAAATACGGCTATACGCCGCTGCAAAGTGATCCTACGGCCTTACCGGCAGAAACTCTTTACTTCACCATTGAAGGCGAAAACTCCATTAAGTTTGATTCGGACGTTACAGACAACTTTCTCGAAAATAACGAAGCGATTCAAGACCACGCGACAATCAAGCCCGTTATTATCACGACTAGCTCTTTTGTCGGGGAAGTAAGCAACAAAGTGGAAGGAGAAACTCTTTCCGCGATTAATAATTTAGTGGAAGAAAAGCTCACGGTGATTTCGGGCTTTGCGCCTAAATTAACGGCCGGAGCTACCCAAATTCTCAATTCGGCCAAACAAGCTTTTGCGGTTGCCAAGAAGGCCAAAGATGCCATCGGCTCCGCCTGGGACAAGATCACCGGATCCGAAAACCCCGCGGAAAAGAAAACTTTACAGCAAACGATCTTTGACCGCTTCTACAAATACTGGAAAGAACGGACACTATTTCTGGTTAATACGCCTTGGGCGCAATTCGAGAACTGCATCATTCAATCGTTCACGATCTCGCAAGGCGCAGATACGGAAACCGTTTCAAACGTTGAAGTGACATTTAAACAACTAAGATTTGTCCAGGCCTACGGAAAAACAAAAGTTCGTGGGGGAAGAAATGCTACGCAAGCAGGAGGGGCCAAGAACTTAGGTGCCTCTACTCCTACGGTTTCATCGTCCTGGAAGGATTCGGTCTCGAAATATGCTTCGGGCGTTTGGAGTGATCTCAAAGGAGCGTGGGGTTAATTATGCTAGAAGTTTCGGCGATCACTAACGATCCGATTCAAGAACATACTGTTTACTTGCCCAACGGGGAGCCGATGGGCCTTAAGATAAAGTACCTAGAAGCGCAATATGCTTGGGTGATTGAAGAGCTGAACTACGGTGATTATTTCTTTTATGGAATTAATATCGTTGATTCTTTAAACCTGCTTTATCAGTTCTCTTCCAAGCTTCCTTTTGGCCTTGCTTGTTATTCGTCAAACAAACTAGGGCCTAAGTTCATTGATGATTTTGCAGACAAAATTTCGACTTTATACATCCTTGATGAAGAGGAAGTGGGACAGATTAAATCGGTGTTCACGGGGAACTAATGGAAAAGTTTGGGCGTATCTATGATCTAAGAATCACGACAAAAGGTGGCAAAAATATTGCCGTTACGCTGCCGTTTGCAGTGGATATAGATTTGACCAAGGCGACCATGCCGACCGCCAACTGTCTCCAAATCCGAATCTATTCGCTTCCCCGGACGATCAGAGACCAGATTCGATTTGATATCTCGTCGATTAGCGATCGTCAGGAACTCGCCTTACGGGCCGGATATAAATCCCTTCATAAAAATTTGAACGATCTCCCTCTTATCTTTATGGGCACGATAAAATATGCCTATTCAGAGCGCGTAAATAACGTCGACTGGGTAACCATCATCGAGTGTTACGATGGTGGGTTCAGTATCGCCAATTCGAGAATAAATGACTCTTTTAAGCGCGGTGAAAACTATCGTTATGCAATGGAAAAAGTTTTTGCCAAGCTCGAAGGAATTAGATTAGGCCGTATCTCGAATAAACTAGTCCCTGATGGGGATAAGATCCTTCGTGAGCAACCCGTTAAAGCAAAAGTCTTTGATTACCTCAACGAAAATTTGAGCAATAAGTGGTTTATCGATAATGAGATCATCAACGTACTTGATAATGATGAATGCTTGGAAGGGGTATTTAAAGTTGTCAGTCCCGAAACAGGACTTATTTCCACACCGCGACGAAGTGAGACCTTTATCGATTTCGACATGATTTTTGAACCGCGACTACTGTTAGGGCAGCTAATAAACCTTAGATCCGTAACGGATCCGGCCTTCAACGGTACGTATAAGCTCGTCACGATTAAACATCGCGGGAATATCTCGGATGCTAACTCTGGCCAATTAATTACCTCGTGCCGCGTTTTTAAAGGCACGGGCAAGCTGGAGGTAGTAAAATGACGATTGTTGCTAATGACGTCACACTTTCAGACCTGCTCATGTTCTTTAAAAAGGACATTTTCTCGTCATTGAATTGCCATGCGATCGGCACGATATACTCGTTTGATCCGGCCACTCAGACCTGCCAAGCAACGATTAATTACAAGCAGACTTACTACCGGGATTCTAAAACTGGCGTGCAGGAAACTTACTTTGAAGATTATCCGCCGGTAGTAGGTGCGCCTGTCATTATTCTTGCGGGTGGCGGAGCTAACTTAACTTTCCCCATTAAACAAGGTGATGAATGCCTTATTTTGTTTAACGACCGCGATATAGACAACTGGTGGGCCTCCGGCCAGACAAAAGAAAACAAGCGCGGACGAATGCATTCCTTTACGGATGCAATCGTTTTAGTGGGCCTTAGATCTTTGGCCAAAACAGTAACGAACTACGATACCACGCACGCCCAGCTATCATGGGGGAATGCGAAGCTAGGAATTACCGATAGTAAAGTTCTAGTCAGCAACACGACTAATACGCTGAACGATTTGCTGCAAGAGTTGATTGCGGAAGTTCAAAGTTTGGCCGCGGCCTGTGCGGCGATAAAGGTTACGGCCGTTAGTGGTGGCCTTGGCACGTCGGGGCCTCCGCAGAATGCCAGTGATATCACTGCGGTATCGGGAGAGTTGAGTGCTACGGCCACAAAGATTGCCGCGCTATTAGAGTAAACAAGTTTCAGTTATCGCAAATTTTGCGACAACTGGTATGGCGAAGTTAGGGATTAAAAATGATCGTTAGAAGCTTAGATGTGAATCACGACTGGACTTTTGGCGCGGGAAAAAATAACTACCGCACTAATCTAAATGCCCTTGCTCAAAACATCCAAACGAGGCTCCTGAGCTTTTTGGGTGATTGCTTCTTTGATCTGACGGCCGGAATAAACTGGGTTTACTACCTCGGCTCTAGAAACAAGCAAGATGAACTACAAATGGTCATCGCCGATGCGATTTTAGGGACGGAAAATGTCCTGCGCATTGAAAAGCTCGATCTAAATATAAACAACCAGCGAAAAATTAGTTTGCAATATACCGTCGACACTGCCTTGGGGCGGCTTGATGGCGAAGTATTTTATAACATTTAGGAAATAGAAATGGCGGACTTAGATACCCTCAACGAAAACGGACTACAATTAAAATCGTTTGATGTTCTATTAGAAGAATTTGAAACGAGGATGCGGGAGATATACGGCGATGATATTAACCTCGACCAGGATTCTCCTGACGGCCAATTGGCCAATATTGTCGCTCAAATGGGGACGGACGTGCGGGAAGTCCTCCAGCGCATCTATGATATTTTAAACCTTGATAACGCTACTGGGGTCAATCTTGACCGCGCTTGCGCGCTAATTGGGATTACCCGGAAGGGCGGGACAAGAACCGTTACGCCGATTACCATTACTACTTCTGCGGCCTGTACGCTTGTCGGGTTAAATGAAGATGAAACGGATGCTTACACGGTACAAGATAACGCTGGAAACAAGTGGAATCTGCAGAACACGAAGTACTTTTCCGGAGCAGATGCTGCCTCATTGTCGTTCCAAGCAGAAACGATAGGCCATCAATTAACTACGCCTAACACCATCACGACACCTGTTACGCTGGTTCTTGGCGTCTCTTCAATTAATAACCCCACCACCGCTACCGTAATTGGGGAAGACGAAGAAACAGACTTGGAATTAAGAACCCGCGCCAAGCGTTCTATTATGCTGGCCAGCGTAGGCTTTACGGATTCATTATACGCCGCGCTGATGAACTTGGATGGCATGGCGTCCGTTAGGATTCTTGAAAACGTAACTAACGTAACTGATGAAAACGGGACAAGCCCGCATTCTATTCACGTTATTACCGCCGGCTCCGCTCCTTATAAAGATATTGCTACCACTATTATGCAGAAGAGAAGCGCAGGCTGCGGCATGGACGGGGATATTGTTTACCCCGTGATGAATGCAGATGGATACCCAATAGATATTAAGTGGAGCGTGATTACCTCGCGGTACCTCTTTGCTTACGCCACAATTTCAAGTTTAGACGGTATCAACTTGCCGCAATACGACTTAATTAAGACTACTTTACCCACGACTTTAGTTCCGGCCGTAGGCGAAGTGGTCACGACAAACCAGCTAACCACCGCCATCACTTCCATCGATAGCAACACTTATGTTGAAGATGCAGACTTTACCTTTGGCCAAGTACAAAAGTTTAAGCTGTACGAACTTGAATATGACGATGAAACGGCCCCTTCTGCGGCCTTAGCTACAAACAAAATTAAGATCAAATATAACGGAAGCACTTCGGCGGAAATTGATTTAAACGGGACTTCCTCCGCAATTTCCGCGGCGGTCAATGCCGTTCCGGGGCTAGAGGATGTTACAGTTGACTATACCTCGGGGGAATTAACCTTCACTTTTGTCAGCATTGATGACGTTTTAGGCCCTATTGAAATTGCGCAAATAAACGCTGTCGATAGCGGCGCGTATTATTATCTAAAGGGTATTCCCCAAAATACCTTTAAGAAATCGCCTACGGTAGGGATTCAATACCAGCTTGCCTTGGCCAGCAATCGAACTTTTCTAACGCCATTAGTGATTACGCCCGCGCCTACAGAAATCACAGTAGGTGATACAGTAGAGTTTACCGCCATGGGTGGCGATGGCAATTATCATTGGATTGCGGTTGATTCAACCGGGGCAGAATATACGGGTTTTGCCCTTGATGATGACGGGTATTTAAATACAACAGGTCTTTTTGAAGCAAGCAGCTATACCGCCAACACGATTGAAATCAATTGTTTCGATGGGGTAGGGAACCGCTCCACTATTAAAGTAACGCTAAATAATACTTGAGATAAAAATGACAAATAATGAACTTAGAAAATATTACGCCGATCTTCTGATCATTCAGTACCGAGGGAAGCCTAAAGCGCGTGGCATGATCGAAGCGATTGTCGATCAAGTTATAATGAACCAGCTTCCAGAAAAGCTAGAAAACGCTTTTGACCTAGAAACGGCGGTGGGCAAACAGCTTGATATTTTAGGCTCCCGTCTTGGCGTAACAAGGAATGTATTCTTGCGTAACGGGGATCCCATCACGCTGAACGATGACGACTTCCGTACTTATGTTAAGTTGCAAGCGGCAAGGATGACCTTACGCTCATCGCTTTACGATATCCAAACGCTGCTAATCGATTTCTTCGGCGATGAAATTCAGGTTTACGACAATCAGGACATGACGATTGACTACTATATTTTCGGCCAATCGCAAACGCTGGTTGACGTAGCAATCAAGCAAGACATGCTCCCACGACCGATGGGCGTAAGGATTAGAGAAATCTATAACCTTCCTACAAATCGCATATACGGATTCCAAGATTATAACAATCAAGATTTCCCCGTGATTGGGTTTAACGACTACGAGAACTTTGATGATGATACCGTTTGGATTGATTACGACATGGTAGAAATATTATGAGGTTAAAATGGCAAAGCTAACAAGAAAAGATCAGAAAGTCTTTGCAGAGAACGCCGACGATAATCAAATTTCTGTCTTCGGTTCTCTTGCAGCAGGAACGAAGCAATACACTCGCGACCCTGACGAAATTCAGAATACTCAATATAGCGAAGGATGGTCGAGCGCGGTCATTCGAGAATCTTCTCCGACAAAGCAAGATCGCAACTCGCTCGATTATCTCTTCTCTCGCCAATTGGCCTATTTGTATCAGACCGGGATTCCCGCGTACTCGGCAACGGATACTTATTTTAAAGGCAGCATTGTCTCATCTTATGATACGGAAGAAGATGCGCTTAAGCTTTATTATTCGATCGTTGACGACAACACCGGAAACTCGTTAGAAGACGGCGACAAGTGGGTCGAATGGAAGTCGGGGGGTGGCGCAAGCTTGCCGATCTTGACTTACCAGTTTACGGACCACGAGCTCAACGATGTCAGCTGGCTCAAAAGCAATTTCTCTTGGTGTTCAGGGAGCGTTTACGTTGCCGCTTATAAGCATCTACAAAACGATGTTGGGTTTCGCTACGCAAGTAGCACGCTCACCGTATCGCATAGTGATTTTGATGCAGGCGTATATGTCCGCATCTCAACTTTGGATAAAACGATCAATACTACTGATTATTATGCGTGGGGTATCAGCGGGACTACGGAAGATACGAAATGCGTTTACACGCTCACGACTACGCTTGCTGATGGCGTGAAGACTTATTTCTATAAAAACTCAGCAATGCAGCAGCTTACTAGCTGTATCGTTGAAGCGCAGACGGAAACGATTTCAGGCACTACGATCACGTATTTTAGAGCACAAGACGGACATAAGATTGTTTTAGACGACCAGGCGACTAATGTCGCGAGTATTTACTCCGCAACGGGCGTGGCCTGGTACTATATTTTTGATGATACCAACACGCGGTTCAAGTTACCTCGGAGCAATTGGGAATTTAAAGGTACGAGTAACGATGATGCTGGCGATTATGTAGGTGAAAGTTTACCTAACATTAAGGGGAGCGCAAGGTTTGATAATGGCATCATTGGGACGTTTATCGCATCTGATGCCACCGGTGCATTTAAACAAGGTGGCGTTTGGACAAATAGCGGCGCAAGGGGTGCTACTGGAAATAATGGCCCCTTATACTATTCAGAGTTTGATGCATCGTCATCTAATTCGACTTATCAAGATTCTGCTCCTGTCCAACCTCGTGCTACAAAAGCTTATCTCTACTTTTACGTTGGGAATTTTGAACAATCAGCGATTGAACAAACCGCGGGAATTAATGCCGAAGATTTTCAGCAGAAAGCGGATTTGGATTTAGGGAATGTGAATCATGATGGGGCAACGCAGATAGCACATCTCGCAATGCCGGGTACGACTTTTGAAAGTCCAACTCTCGGAGCAAGCGGTGATAGCTACACTGCCCCCGCAGATGGATATTACTGCATTAGTAGACAATCGACAGCGGCCAATCAGTATGTGACGGTTTCTGTATTAGACCCTGTAACAAATACTACTTTATATGGCGAAGCAAGAACATCACCCATAACTAATGACATTATAAGACTAACAATACCTATATTTAAAGGTGGGAAAATAGTGATCTACTATACCGCTGCTACCGCTGGTTACTTTCATTTCATCTACGCAAAAGGCAGTGAACCCCAGGCATAATTATGGAAACGCTACTCAATTCCATCGCAAAATCATTTCCCTCCGACCTCACTGGCACCATACTGTTGTGCCTTATCATCTTCGGTGGGCTTTCTGTTTCTAAATTTGCGTACAAAGTTACAAGTGATCGAAACGTGAGATTGAGTTCAGTGATTCAAGAGCTAGTGAAGACAGTAGCAGAAAACACAGCAGCGATTAGACAATTAGAGCTTGAGTTGAAAAGAATGGATCAGATTTTCAAGAAGATTCCCGAAATTGAAAACAACATTGCAGTCCATGAAGTGAGATTGCAGACGATTGAAAAAAATTTGAAATAGGAGAGTGGAATGGCAATCGTCGAGCGCAAGCGGGCAGTTTATCAACTTTACAGTACGCGCTCCAACTTCGTTAACAATGTTGTTCCAATCGCTGACTACTTCAATGGGAAACGGAACCTTTGAAACGCTTACGATCCCTGTATCTAAAGGATTGATTGTCGAAGTGAACTATAACCTGGGTGGCGCAACGAGTTTTTTTAGACTGATCTACGCTAACGGAAATAAACCTCAATCTTAAGGAGGATAAGTTATGCAGACTCTCCCGCAATTTCTTTCCGATGTTGGAACTTTTATTCAATCTTGCGGCGGTTTATCCGCTTGGGCAATTGCCGCCGGTGCGATCATGCTAGTCATTGCATCGTTTAAATGTTCCTACTTCTCGCCCCTCTGGGAAAAGCTGGGCAACTTTAAAACTTATGTCCCCTTACTTCTCGCCCTAGTCGCCGGGATTATTCAACTAAAAGCAGAAGACAAGTTTTCCGCCGCGAATATTTTCGCATGGCTTACAGTAGGAGCCGGTGCCGCGATTCTGCACGACTTGCTTGACGGCGTGAAATCAATTCCTGGTTTAAGCTCGATCTACAAGACAATTATTTCACTCGCTCAAGCTGCTTTGCTGAAGAAAGACGACAAGAAGGAAGAAAAGAAAGATGAGTGAAGCTAATCCCGACGGCACTAAAGACATAAGCTCTGAAGTAGAGACAATCAAGAAAGCGTTTGTCATCGCTGCTCGTGAAGCGATCATGCTTGAGTTGCTTGCGATACCTGGCATTGGCGCAGTGGGATCTTGGTGTCTTAGAATCTTTGGTAAACCGTTTATTAATTTCATTTTGAAAAAATTGGCGAACTGGGCAGAGCTGCAAGCGTTTTTTCTAAACACAGCTCATCGGAAAAAAGCTCAATGCAAAGAATACGTTGAGAAAATGGAAAACGGAACGGATGAAGAAAAAATCCAAGCGTTCAAGAATTTTGTTCGCCTAACAAATTAAACCTATGATGAAAAAAATAATTTACTCCATTTTATTTTTTATTCTTGTTAGCTGCGCTTCTGCTCCGCCCGACATTCCTGTCTGTATGTCACTTAAGGATTCGCCCCTATGCGAAGCGGTTGGGCGCAAAGATTGCGGCTATTGCGTGCATATCATGTCCGGCAATGACTATTTCGTAGGTGATGAAACACCGGAAATGGATAGCTGGGAGCGGCTACAATCAACGGCGATTATCTTTCCGCACGATTCTTATAAGCAATTAATTGTTTGGATTATCAACACTTGTAAACGACACAAATGCAGTAAAGAAGTGTCAAAATTTTTAGTCCTCGATTAAAAGGAGAATTTATGAAAAGTTTTTTGAGCATTTTCCCCGTTTTATTTTTGCTTTTGTCTTTGAGTTTTGTTGCTTCTTGTGACAAGACAAAACGCTGCGCACTTCAAGATAAAGCAGTCAACGCGGCAACCGAAGCTATCGTTAAGGGCCTTGATTGCTCTGGCCCTGATGCGATTAAGAAGGACTTAGACAAAATTTTGTCTAAGGTTGGGTTCTGTAAGCGCGATCAAGTTGCCACTGTTGAACTTGCTGCTGAAGGGACGGTCAGCGTTCTGTGCCAAATGCTTGTTGGCCCTATTCTTGATGTAGTTGTCGACAAGGCAATCCCGGATTCTTGGGGCTGCACGGGCGGACAAGGCGAAGCTAAGCTAGAAGAGCTGCTTATCGCGCAATGCAAAAAGATCAATATCTAAGTTTCTCGTGGCCATAATCCACCTAAAACCTCGATCTTCCCTCCACGAGATGCGCCCGGCGAAAGCTGGGCGTTTTTATTTATCCTTAATGATGATAAAGTCTTGGCATGGAAAAAGATAAGATAATAGATTGGAAAAAATCTCCTAGTTATCACAAAGGAGAACGAATTATATTGAACGGCCATCTTTACGAAGTTGCAGCGACTACGGCCGATAACCTCAAAGAAAATTATATTGATCCTGAAGAGGATGCTAGAATCGCCGCCCTTTTCAAAAGGTTCTATGAAACTATCTCTGATGAAAAAATTCATAATTTTTGGGAAGATGATACCTGGCAAAAAGAATTATGGGATTCTCTCAATAGAGATGAAACCTAAAAAGTCAGATGATAAAACAACTAAAGATACTAGAAAATATAAAAAGAAAGATAGCGAAATCTTTGTCGATAAATTTGGCAAGTACCTCAATGAGCTTACTGACGAAGAGATTCTCGAATTTTGGGAAGATATTCAATGATGAATGATCGAATCCAAACTCTTCGCAATCGCCATCGCTGAATTAATCCGCTGATCTAACATTAGCTTGGCGTATATCTTAGTCGTATCCCAACACTTATGATTCAAGAGTTCCCCGACTTGGGAGAGTGAAACGCCGCCTGAAAGGCCTACGGTAGCGTAAGTCCTTCTCAAATCCCGCGCCCATAAGTCTTTTAGATTAAACTTCTCTTGAATCTTTTTCCAAAGCCGTGTTGGCATTAGACATGGAACGATATATTCCCCCAACTTTGGAAGCCTTTTAATCATCGCCATAGTTTTAGGCGGGATAACAATTACCTCTTCTTCTCCTGTCTTTGCGGTTGTCTTGCCAAAGAACGAGATAATTCCTACCTCTTCGCCCTGAAGATTCTTTTTGATAGTTAAGTTCTCCCATTTTAACCGGGGTATCGCACTGGGGCGGGTTCCTGTTGTGAGAATCAAATAAAGAAAGATTGAAGGGAAGGGGTCTCGTTTAAAGTTATCTTCTAAAAACTTGCCGATCTTTTTGATTTCATCGGGCGTAGCAAACCGATTTCTTTTCTTTTTCGGAAATCGCTTAACCAGGGAACAGGGATTATTAATTTGAGTTAGCTGGTTTTCTTTGGCCCAATTAATTGCCCGCATAAGATAGGCCAATAGAAGATTGGCATGGCAAGGGTGATCTTCAAAGCTCTTATGCCAGCGATCAATAATCGCCGGGGTAAGTTCCGATAACCTGAACTTCAGGATTGCATCAAAGTTATTTTTGACCGCGCTAAGAACATTTTTAAATTGTCCTGAGTTAATAAATCGCTCATCACTCCAATATTCCTTTAGTGCGCGGAGCATCAAAGAGCTGACGGTTAATTCCTCGCGGATTTGACGTTTTTCTAGAGCGGGATTTTCACCGGCCGCAACTCTAGTCAGCAAAGCTTGCGCGGCCTTACGCGCCCCCTCCAAAGTTAATTGGCCGTATTTCCCAAGTTTGATTTTCCTTTGTATTTTGGCCATGTCATAATAATACAGATAAAAGGTTTTTGATCCATCGCGATTTCCTAAGGCAAAAAGGCCTTTGACGTAGTGATCATAGAGTTTTTTTCCTGGTGGGATTTCGCGTAAGTCAGCAGCGTTCAAAATTTTCTCCTCGCTAAAAAATTTTGAACTCGCTAATATGGCCGTGGCCATAGGAAGGCCATAGAAAAGTTGAAACGCAGTGCGATGATATCGCGGTGTCTAAAAGATAAGTTTTTGATTTTTTTAGTGCTAAACGATGAAAAAAAATAAAAAATTTATCAAAAGTTGCTTCGAATCTGGATGTCGGGGGTTCGAATCCCTCATGCCGCGCCACTTTTTCCCTTTAGAATCAATTACTTTTCATCGCGTTACTAAAAATCATAAAAATCCTCAAAACCCCATGGCCATGTAATGGCCATAAAGAATTACCCGTTTGGCCGAAATAAGGGACAGATTCGTGGAAAAAATTTCCCCCAAAGAAGAAAACATAATGCCCCCCTCGGAGAGTTCTGAAGCGGAGGCCATGAAAACTAAAATTGAGACTGGTGTAATTTATTGTGAAGATAATTTGGCGGTGATGAAGCATTTAGAGAGTGGATCAATCGACTTCATCTACATTGATCCTCCATTTTGTACACAAAAAGACTATGGTGTAATTTGGGGCGATAAAGAGGATCGACGCTCATTCTCTGACAGATGGTCAGGAGGAATTTACTACTTTGAAAGGTGGATGGCAGATCGTTTAGAAGAAATGTACCGTCTTTTAACTCCAAACGGGGTATTGTGTGTCCACTTAGATTTTCATGCATCACATTACATAAAAGTTGCCTTGGATAAGATTTTTGGTCAAGGAACTAGCAGGCCTGCTGACAATGGTTCGCGACATCTTATTAATGAAATTATTTGGCGTAGATCTAATGGTGGTGGTGCTGGAAGTAAGGCTCGCAAGCTGAGTGTTGTCACAGATACAATCCTTGTATACGCTAAATCAAAAAATTATCATTTTGGGGATTTTTTCATTGATGATCGTCAAAATCCCCCTGAGAGTATAAAAAAAGCATATTCTAGAGACGACCATGATGGACGAGGCCCATATCAGTTGATATCGATGCAAAAACCTGGAGATAATCCATCACCCAATCAAATTTACGAATTTCACGGAGTAAAACCATCTAAACGTGGATGGAAGTGGGTAAAGGCTAGGACTGAAAAAGCTTACCGAGAAGGTAGAATTGTTATAACGAAGAATAAAAGATTGAGATATAAAAAATATCTGTCAGAACGAGAAGGGATGCCACTTAATAATTTATGGACTGATATTTCTTGTGTTCAAGGTAAATCAAAACAAGAAGAAGGATGGAGGACTCAGAAACCTGTTGAACTAGTAGAAAGATTGATAAGAATTTTCACTAAGAAAGATGCTGTTGTCGCAGACTTCTTTTGTGGATGCGGTACCACATTGGAGGCTGCACATAGACTGAATCGCCGTTGGATAGGCGTGGACCAGTCTCCCAAAGCCGCAAATGTGATTCGCCAGAGGTTAGAACGACTTAATATTCCATATAAGGAATTAAGTCTGATGAACTTAACGAAAAGAGAAGTTTTGGATTTAGATCATTTTGAATTTGAAAAATACTGTGTTCGAGCAATTGGTGGTATTCCTAACGATAAGCAAGTTGGTGATCATGGCATTGACGGCCGTCTTAAGATTGACGGGACACCAATTCAAGTTAAGAAGTCGAAACGTGTTGGGCGTACTGTAATCGATAAGTTCTATCGTCATGCTAAAGAAAAGGGGAGTGGCATTATCATTGCCCTTTCTTTTGCGCCTACCGCTTATGAACAGGTAGCAATCCTCAAGAAAGAAGGGATTGATCTAAAACTGATTACGATTGATGATCTTAAGAAGCGCGCTAATGCTGATGAAATTCAAATTTTAGAAAGGGCCACAAGAAAGAGTGCCACTTCTAAGAAGGCCGCTTAATTCGCCTTAGATAGATATTCGGCCGTGGAACTGTTTTCGCCCTTAGATGCCGCCCATTCTTTCACGGCCTCCGAAGTGTAGAAAGTGTTGCTGCCGTCCTTGAAGAACTTAGGCCCACGGCCGCGGAAACGCCAAGTTCTCAAAACCGCCTTCGATACTCCAAGTTTTTTCGATAGGGTCTCGGGCGTATAAACTTCAAGTTCATTTTTTTGAATTACCGGAGGGGCCTTAACCGCCGCGGACAAAACTTCAAACAAATTGTCAGCAAGCCCGTAGAGGGAAGTCTTCAACTTTTCGATGGCCGCTTCTTTTGCCTGTTGCTGAAAATATTTCGGGTTATTTTCAATAATCTTTTCCAGCTCTTCGAGTTCTTTTTTTATCCGCGTTTCACTTTTCATCTAATCACCATCTTCTATTTCATCGTCATGATGGATAACCGGAAACTCTTCAGGGAAATATATCCGATTAAATCGCTCAACTTTTATGTCTGCCACTTCCTCGATTCGTTTCTCTTCTAAGTTTAAAACCTCATCATTTTCATGCTGCATTAGTCCAATCCTGGTTGACAATGTAGCGAACATCATCAATGGATCTTGCAAGAATATAAATGCCATTATTTTTTTCTATTTGATTTTGAAAATTCTTTTGGAATAGTGATTGTTTTCCCGATTGTGTTTTAACTTCAATCGCTAAAAACTTTCCATTCGGCAAGACCCCAAGAATATCCGCCACGCCTTTTAAGTTATACCCGCCCAAACGTCTAAACACTTTCCGACTTGGATCGAAAACCCCCGTCGTATTAACCCGAAAAACAAATATTCCGTAAGCAGAAAGGAAATTCAAAATTTGTTTTTGGATTAACTTTTCGGGCGGGGATAATTTCATAGATTTTGTCCGAAATGTTTAAGGGCGAATTGCAGGATAATTTTATCTCTTTTTTCTAATTCTGACTTCAGAAAAGATATTTCATCGAAAACTTTTCGTTCCCGTTTTTTAGCTGCAAAAACTTCGGCAGCATCACTTTCGCGACGTAACCAATTGTAGATTACATTGGCCCTTACGTTATACTTTCTCGCCACCGCGGCAACAGAACCAGACTTTGCTTCAACAAGGATTTTCTTTTTTTCAGTTTCGCTGTACTTCGATTTCGGCATATTTCCTCCTAACTAATTTTTTCTCCGGTGATGAACTCATAAAAATCAATTAAAACTATATTTAATAAGGCCAAATCAACGGCAGACATATTGTGGTTAGCTAGTAATTTTTCAACATCTCGGGAAGTAGGTTTTTCTAGGGCCTTAATCCCCCTGGCGATTTCGGCCATCTTTAAGATTCCAAAATCTATCAAGGCCTTATCTAAAAGTTCTCTATAACTCGATAATTTTTGTCCCTTCATAATTCACTTCTTTAAGAAAAAGGCCGTTGAGGCAGTCCCAAAAGCGCAAATCAATCCATCTAGTTTTTTATTTAAGCATCGACAAACAATGAATCATTTACCTCAAACGGCCCTTGGCCAACGGGGATAGTAACTTCGCTCTAGGAGGAGAAAAGTATTCGTTGGCCTTATCTAATTAAAAATAATCCTCTGGTTTCTTTTCTTCCTTCGGTTCTTTCTTGTCCTCTATCTTTTCCGGCGGGATAGAGAAGTGCGCATTCCGCACGGAAGGTTTAGGTGGCGCAGGAGGAAGATTTTTTATCTGCTCTTCTAGCTGCGCTTTAATTCGTTTTGCTAACGTCTCTTGGCCATTGATCGAATTAAATTTTGGGTCATTGATTGTAGCGATCATCTTCTGCTGAAGATCGCCTTGAAATTTTCTAGCGTTCAGTAAATTGGTTTTTTTCATCAAACCGATACGCTCTTCGATTTCTAGCTGCCTTTGCTCATCGCTTTTCGTATTGTCTTCAGGGGTCAGCGTGTCAGGGTCTTTAGTGTCGTCGATTAATAGAAGTCCCCCGAGGGCATATTTTCGGGCAAACGAACTTGAGCTAGCGGTGACTTGAGCATCATCCATTTTTTTTCGGTTTAAAGGTTCTCTCGCGAAGGCCTGAGAAAAACCGATAAGCTTTTCGCCATCGTACAAATATGCTTCGGCCCTAACGTAATATCTATCACCGATCAAGTCGATTGCGTCCTTCAAAATGAGATGGCAACCTGTTTCTTCGAGCAGCGGTTTGAGTAGAGCTAATATCTGTTCACAAGAGCGATAAGCAAAACCGCCAAACTCATTATACTGGTTTTTAGGGGCCTTTAGTTTTGTTTGGATAAGAGTTATTTTATCCATATTTCTCCTCCTAGGATCCCGGATTTTGTTCCCACATTTTTGCAATCAAATCTTCTATATCTTTTGTCTGCTTAAAATTTTGGTCATTTTCTAAAACCCGAATCATCGCTAAATTTAAAATCTTCAAAGACACGTTCAAGCTTTCACCGATAAACAGCTTTGCGATTTCATCCGCGAGTTCGTCGTTGCTTTTGCCTTTAAATCGCTGTTCAGTGATATATCCCTCTTCCATATTTCCCAACCCTAAAACTCAATATCGTCTGGACAAAAACTGACTTCGCCGTTCTCATTTATATTCAGAGGACGGCGTTTACCCTCGTCCTCTTCTCGATACTTTTTCTCCTCGCGCTCTATCCAAGAACGCTGCCCTTGCTTAAGCTTCAGCACTTTCATTAAGGCGAGATTTAAAATTTCGATCGACTTATGCAACTCCTCATCAAGGAAGAAAGCAGCGATGACTTCTGCAATAGCATCGTTGCTTACTTCCTTTTTGAAGAGCTGCTCTTTGATCGTGTAGGAGACATAGTTGGGATTTAATTTCATTACTTATCCTCTTTTAAAAAATAGGGAGGGGAGCGAAATGGAGTATAAGCTAACCCTCCCTACCTTTAGTCCTGAGTGGGCCCAGGGACTAAAATGGAATATCATCAACTGAAAAGTCCTGTTGGATTGGTTGGGGTTTAGGAGGAGGGGAGACCAGGGAGGAAAGAGAAGAGAAGGAGGTTTGGAGAGTTTCTTCCTTCTCTTCTTTTCTTTCACCAAGGAACTGAACTACGTTTGCTACAACTTCAACGATACTATGTTTCTGACCATCTTTCTCCCAGCTCCGCGACTGCAATCTACCTTCGATATATATTTGCCTGCCCTTTCCGACATATTTTTTGCAATTCTCAGCTTGCTTCCCGAAGACTATCACTCTATGCCACTCTGTTTTTTCTTCTCTTTTCCCATCCTTCATTTTGACTTCGGAGGTAGCGAGTTTAAGAGAAGCTACGGCAATCCCGTTAGGGGCATATTTCAGTTCAGGATCGGCCCCTAAACGGCCGACTAAGATCACTTTATTAACGCTCATGGACTCTCCAAAAATATTTTAAATTTTCTTGAATTGGGTCTTTACATATAACGAATTATCACGTTATGTAAACACGGCTGTATAACTTTGTATATTATCGCTATGCGAAAGGTTGAAGCTGTTTATTTTGAAGAAGGAGGCGTGGATTTTAGTTTGGAAATATGGTCATGGATGATTTGGCGAAGGATTGCTGAAAGATTATGCTCATGATCTTCTTTTGCTAGACGGCGAAGAAAATCTAAGCTTTCTCGATCAATCCTAAAGGCTATGCAAATGGTATTTTCATCATACCCGCGTGGTCTTGCCATCAGTACATTCCCAATTTCCGTTTATATTGATGAAGCTATGTTTAGAGATACATTCTCGGCCAAGCAAACGGAAAAGACGCGCGAGGTTGCCCTCGCTTTCCTTTTTTGCAACGGCCCGGAGCTTCTCGTAGTCAGATATAGGCATCCAGAATACGAATTTTTGTCGCGGTTCTGAAATCATAATGAGAAGTATTCTAGTTATAATTTAGCATAGCGCAACAACATAATGAGTAGTTTTGTTTAATTTTTTGTCCCATTACATATAATCATAATGCTGTGCAACAAAGGAGTCTTAGGAAATGAGCTTAGCGAACATTAAATTTAAAGGTCTTACATTTTGGCCTTTAGCGCAAAAGATTAGAGCAGAGCGTTCAATTAAACCTAACTATGAGGATGTAGAAAAGGCCATCAAAAATATAGGCAAGATGGCCCCAGCAGAGCAGTTAGCCACTTTCATCGTCTTAGGTCGCTTATATACAGAGCTCAAGAATAAGAGGGCATAATGGTTAATAAGACTAGCGATTGGGTAATGTTTTATATCACTCAATGGAGCATCTATACTGCTCAACTCATAAACCCAATGGCGGATCGCTTCATCATAAATGTTATTAATACAATGTTTCAATTGGGAGAGTTTACTGTTGGAAAAGAAGAAAAAATCCTGAAAGAAGTTGAAAAAAAGCTAAAAAATCTTGAAAAAACCCAAAAGTTTGCGCTTTGCAGGAATGACAAGCGAATTGCAAGGAAGTTGATAGAATTATTAACTGAAAGTTGTGACTATGCTTTGCACAAAATGGAAGAAGCTAGTAATTACGGTAAGATAGGAGCGAGAACACGGTGGGGAAGTGAAGATTCTTCTTATGGCCCCCCTAATGGGGCCCCCATTACCCCCCCCAATGGCCCCCCCATTAGGGCCCCCAATGCATATAAGATAAGAAAAGAAAAGATAAGAAAAGATAAGAAAAGAATATCATTTTCTATTTCCGATTCTGAAAAATTAAAAATGTTTATTAAGGCCTGGAAGGAAGTTAAGGGTGAAGAGATACTCGGAGATTCTTTTGATGGGAATAAAGAGTTTATTGTCTGTAGCTTTGTCGGATTGTGCGCAGATCATGAAGACCTGATTCAAGAATTAAAGTCAGCTCCAAATTCGTTAAATGATTTTTTGGATTGGGCATTTAAAGAAAGGATTGTAGTTAAATGAATGAGGCCAATATCTCTGATGATAATTTTGAATTGTTTAAGGCATGGCTAAATAGAACTGTAGTGCCTTATTATCGAATGAAAACCACGGGTGAAGATATAGATCTTTGGGCCAGTGATTTTTGCTTAAGAAAAGTCACAATTCAACAATTAAACCATGCTTTCACTGTTTGGAGGGCAGGCCCTAGTGGAGAGTTTCCCCCAACGGCCGCTGGACTATTAAAAATAATATATCCCCCCGGAAGTGAATCAGCAGAAGAAGTAGCGGCCAGAAAAGAACTTAGTAAGCTCCATGACCTGGTTATGCAGGCGAGCTCGGAGATTTTTCACTGTAAGAACTTGGATCAAAATACTTGCAATGATCTTAATAAAAAATACGGCCTTAAATTAACTCTTAAAACATATATCCGCTTAAAAAAAGATCTTATGGATAACATGAAGCCGAGAAGGGAAAGTGCGCGTGATGAATTGCAATATTATCTATCACAAGCGAATAAGTAATTTTGGAGAAACTAAATGAAAATTGGAAATCCATACCCTGAACTAAAGAAGTGTCCTTTCTGCGGAGAACCTGCAAAGTATAACTTTAAGCGAAATACGGGCTACGATCATGGCGGACAAGATGGCGCAGAAATTTCAATTCGATGTTTTATATGCGGAGCAGAATCCCCTAAAATTTTTATTTCAGATAACGAATTATCTGATGAGGATTATAGAAGCTCAAACCCGCAAGACTTTAGTGACGTTGTTAAGTTTACTTTTGCTAGGGTGAAGCAATTCTGGAATGGCCGGGTATCGGAAAAACAGGGTAATTCAGCTGAAGAGTAGAGGGGCCGCTACCCACCTACCGGCCCCATGGCCGTCGGTTAATTACCCCCCCCCCGGCCTAGGAGGCCTTTGGCGGCCGTAGAATTGATTTTAAAAACGAGGTGAGAAGCTATTTTGCGTGATGAACTTAAACCGTGCCCATTTTGCAGCGGAGATGCTGAGTATGAGTTTAGCTATTCTGGCTATTCGCATAAAAACTACGCAGGAGTTAGGTGCAAGCGCTGTTGGGCCAAAGGCCCTAAGTTCCCTTGCGAGTTTAGCGTGCTGGACTGGCAGGTAGGTGGGAGACCTTGGAGTGCGAAGTGCCTACCGGAATTAAGCGAAGCTGCGCAAGCAGCGTTCGCGCAAGCGCGAGACGCTTGGAATACTCGTAAGATATTAGAATCAGAAGATGAGAAAAGCTTAGATAATACTTAAGTCTATACAGCTTCGCATAACACGTTGAAATCACTAAGCTATTCTAGGCGCATTTAAAGGCCTTTATTGCGTTAGTCCTATACCCGACTAGGGAAGTTGGGTTAATTGCGCTTTAAAACGATTTTAGAGGCCTTGTAGATGATCATGGGGTTCTAGTGAGTTAGAAACTTTCAAGGGTTTATCTATCCTGCAAGCTAACTACGCAGAATAATGGGGGTTCTGCATTTTATCCCGAAAAATCCAATTCCCCCGTCAATTCAGCATATTGCACCGCCTCCTAAATGGTTGGAACACCGTGTAAGGATTTCACGGCCTATAGTGTCATATTAAATAGTGTGATAAGATTTAAGCATGGAAAGGAAAACGAAATTAAATAAAGAAATTAAACAGATGATCGGGGTTAAGAACTTACGCAAAATTGCGGCCCGTGAATCGGCCTTTGCGAGAATGGCCGAGGACCGCGGGGACAAGGAAATGGCCAAGGAATGCCGTAAGGTTATGAATTGGGCCTTAAAGACCATCTGCTTGCGTAAACTAGAGGCCGATTACGAAAGACAGAAAAAAGATATTCTTAAAAGGTTT
>Ga0265301_10001061_pt1 | contig 37392 bp, 30 predicted proteins | sample AusTroGonzalo_MG_2_FD_193488 | JGI IMG/M metagenome (GOLD analysis project Ga0265301, IMG submission 193488) | Bovine rumen microbial communities from tropical cattle in Woodstock, Queensland, Australia - Gonzalo_04 | ecosystem: Host-associated > Mammals > Digestive system > Stomach > Rumen ...
TATCTTAGGACTTATTTCCGGCTTCGTCGGCATGGGCGGTCAGTCACGTCTGGCCGACTACTATTATCAGGTACATCTCTTCTTCCTGAAAGGCGAGAAGGGCAGTGAACTCGATGACAGTCAACGGCAGAAAGAGATCTATGAGCAGATGCCGGCCGACACAAACTGGATAGAACGCACCTTCCAGAAATCCTACATCGAATATACCCGCAAGCAGGAGAAGGTTACCCCGCAGTTCCAGCGCCTCATGTCGCTGCTGCGCCAGAAATACGGCAATGCCGGTAACATGCCGGCAGAGGTGCGCGAGGCATTCCACAGTCAGTCATTACCCTTGATGAAGTGGAACGGTCTGCTTACCTTTAATTTCCGCTCGGCCTGGTTCTTCCTTTTCTGTCTGCTCGATGTGCCCATCATGAATTTCCTCTTCGAGATCATCGCCATGGGTTTGCTGGCATACTATATCAACCATCGTCATGAAACCTTCTGTAAGCGTATTGCAGACAAGTTATAATCAAGGAGAATCAGCATGACCTGGACCAAACAACGACTCAACAACCTGTTCTTCCTACTCGGCATCGTCGCCGTCGTAGTGATGTTGCTGACATTCGACGTCAGTTTCATTGAACTATGGCAGCACCTGTGTCATGCCGGCTACTGGCTGATCCCGATTGTTGGCATCTGGATTGTGATCTATGGTCTGAATGCACTCGCCTGGTTGTCGATTATTAGAGGGAACCTCGGAGATGAGGAATTTGTAAATCGGAAATTATCAAGTCGTAAATTCTTCTGGCGTCTCTACCGCCTCACCATCACGGGCTATGCCCTGAACTATGCCACACCCGTTGGCGGACTGGGAGGTGAACCCTATCGTATCATGGAACTCTCGAAGGACATCGACAAGCAACATGCCACGTCGAGCGTCATCCTTTATGCCATGATGCATTTCTTTGCCCATTTCTGGTTCTGGTTCCTCAGCATCTTCATCTACTTAGGACTGGTACTGATTGGCGACCTGCCCATCAATACGGCCATTGGCATTGTCCTGGGTATCATCGTGGTGTTCTGTCTGGTGGCCTTCTACCTTTTCTCGAAGGGCTACAAGAACGGATTGGTAAAATATGTGCTGGGCGTTGTCAGTCGCCTTCCCGGCCTGAAGCGCTGGACGTTGAAGTTCTGGGCACGCCATTCCGAGGCCATCCAAAACATCGACCAACAGATAGCGGCTCTTTATGCCCAGGACACGAAAGCATTCTATAAGAGTCTGCTGCTCGAATATTTCTCGAGGGTAGTACAGAGTTCCGAGGTGATGTTCATGCTGTTGCTCTTCGGCATCGACTGCGGAGGAGGCTTCGGCGGACTCACCATCACCTTCCTGCACAGTATCCTCATCGTGTCGTTCACTACCCTCTTTGCCAACCTGATTGGATTCCTGCCCATGCAGTTAGGCGTTCAGGAGGGCGGTTTCGTACTCTCTATCGCAGCCTTAGGTCTCTCGGCCGCATTAGGCATCTTTGTCAGTATCATCTGCCGTGTACGGGAGATTATCTGGATCATCATCGGCATCGGACTGATGAAATTGAAAGTTTAGAGTTTACAGTTTACAGTTTTGAGTATAAAGATAAAAAATATAGCATTATGAATTTTCTCGACAGAAACGAATTTAACTTTGAGCCCAGCCAGAAAGTGGTGGAGGCCATTAAGAATTTTGACCCGAAAACGCTGTGTTTCTATACCCGTATCTACGATCAGGGCAAAAAGAGTGTCATCTCCGTACGCCTCAGCGAGATCTATGGTGTGCCTGAGGAACAGGTGCTGTTGACCTATGGCGGCGAAGACATGTTGAAGAATGCCATCCATTACTTCCTCATGCTCGACGACAACAAGCGCATCCTTATCCCGGAGTTCTCATGGTGGTATTACAACCGTGTAGCCAGTGAGTGTGGCGGTACCTTTGAGATGTACCCTTTGTATGAGAAAGACGACACCTTCGCATACGATGTCGACGAAGTCATCGAATACACCAACCGTATACACCCCCGCATGTTGCTGCTGGCCTCACCCAACAACCCCACGGGTAATGGTCTGACGCCAGAGGAGATTGGTCGTATCATGGAGCATATCCCCTCCGACACGATGGTGCTCATCGACGAAGCCTACGCCAGTTTTATCACCAGTGATACCGATTATATCGCACCTCTGGTGAACAAATACAGCAACCTGATTATCTCCAGAACCCTATCCAAATTCTACGGACTGCCAGGTCTGCGCGTTGGCTTTGGTTTTATCGGCAAGGGACATGATCAGTTTGAGAGTTATATCAACAAATACCTCGGTTATAACCGCTTCTCCGAGGCCGTTGCCTTGGCAGCCCTCGATAGCGACGAGCACTACCGTCGTGTGGCCGATGATATGGAATGGGGACGTCAACTGTATAAGCAGGCCCTCGGCTCACTGCCCGGCTTCAAGGTCTATAAGTCGGTAGCCAACTTTATCCTCATCAAGTATCCCCTCGAGATCAAGGAGGCCCTGATGGAGGCGCTGAAAATCCAGGACTACAAGATTAAGTTCATGTCGGACAAGGGTCTGGAATCCTGCCTCCGTATCACATTGGGTCGTAAAGAACAGACCCAGACCGTTGTCGATACCATCCTGCGGTGTGTAAATGGTAAATCGTAAATTGTCAAATTGTACATTCACATGATTGGCGTAATTTTAGCCGCGGGCATGGCCAAGCGCCTTCGTCCGCTGACAGACACCCGACCCAAGTGCCTGTTAAAGGTGGGTGAGCGTACCCTGCTGGAGCGTACCGTCGATGCGATGGCCGCTGCCGGCATCAGTGAGTTTGTCGTGGTTACCGGCTATCTGGCCGATATGATCCGCGACTTCCTCACGTCTCACTTTCCACAATTCACGTTTCACTTTTTGCACAACGCCGACTATCCCCACAACAACAATATCTACTCCCTCTGGATGGCGGGACAGGTTGTACGCGGCAAGGAGTTCCTGCTCATGGACAGCGATATCCTCTGCGATCCCGCTGCCGTGCTGCGTATCGCCAGTGAACCGGAAGCGGCCCTTGCCGTCAACCGTCATGAACTGGGCGAGGAAGAGATGAAGGTGGTGGTTGACAATCAGATGCGCATCACTGAGATTAGCAAGACCTGTCGTCCTGAGGATGCCATGGGTGAATCGGTAGGCATTGAGAAGATGACCGTCGCCTATAGTGAGGTCCTCTTCCACGAACTTGACCAGATGATTCTCAACGAAGGACTCATCGACATTTTCTACGAACGTGCCTTTGAGCGTCTGATCCCTCAGGGACAGACCTTCCACGTGATCGATACCACTGATTATTTCTCCTACGAACTCGACACGCCGGAGGATTTCCAACGTGCCCAGGAACTCATGCCCGCAGAACTCTATTGATTTGTTTATAGGTCACGGGTGAGCATGAGACGGTAGTCTACGGGGCTCATGCCGATGGCATCTTGGATGCGGCGTTGCAGCATACGGATGTTGGTGAATCCTGACTCCTCGGCAATGGCTGCGATGGAATAGTTCGGCTGTTCACGTAGCAGACGCAGGGCTGTCAAGGTGCGCAGGTTATCGATATAGGCCTCAGGCGTGCGATGGATGGTCTGTTTACGGAAGAGTTGATTTAGACGTGCCTGACTGACGCCAAGCATCTCCGCCAAAGCATGCACATCAAAGTCTGGACGCAGATGCGGTCGTTCCTTCTCCAGACGCATCTCAATGATGGCCATCAGTTGTCCGTCGTCTTGCAGATCGGCATTACGCTGCCGTTCCACATGCCCCTCCATAATCTCGCGGGCCACTTCGGTACGTCGGTGTAATTCGACATCATATTCCAAACGTTCCGACAGGTCTAGATTACGACTTACCAAACGAACCAACTCGTCTTTCAACCGCTCCACCTCATTACGCAGAAAGGCGTTCTCCTCCTGCAATTGTTTGATATCCTCTTTCATACATCCTGAACTCCTTATCACCTTATTACTAATCCTCCGTTAGGAACAGTTGCAGGAATCCACCCAAGACAAACACTTCTCTGACATCATCCGACAAGCCCTTCAGCGTGACCAAATGGTGATTGCTTCGGGTATGCTTGTAGATGTTGAGTAGGATTCGCAGACCACTACTGGAGATGTAGTTCAGTTCTGTACAGTCGATGAGGACATCACAGTCTGTACGCTCAAATACTGGTTCGAAACCGCGGGCAGCCTCAGTGCTGGCAACATTGTCGAGGTCGCCGACAAGGTTAAACACGAGTTTCCCGATTTGTTCGCTAGATGTGATTTTAAACATACTCTTTTACTTTTTATGAATTGTTTTTATGATTCTCAAAACGTTGTGTCCGTCCACTCGCTGATAGTCCAGGCCGTCGGTCATCTTGTGCAGGTACATGATGCCCAGCCCACCAGGGGGGCGTTGGTCAGCAGGCACCGTGAAGTCGGTGGTAGAGTCGGCAGTAGGATCGAAAGGCAGTCCGTCGTCATCGACAGTCAGCACCAACTGGTTATCTTCCACCGATGCCAGGAGTGTGATGGCGGTAGCCTGCCCATGATTGATGACATTGGCCACAGCCTCCTCTACGGCAAGGCGCAGTCGTTTGGTCTCTCTGTCATCTAACCCTGCCTGTTGGGCGGCTTGGGTGACAAATGGTTCGAGGGCGCCGATATCGTCCATCGAGGCAGACATTGAGAGGTGAGAGGTAGATGAGAGACGAGAAGAATGACTGCCTCCTTGAGATTGCCATCTGATGGCGAGGAGCGTGATGTCATCGCTCTGCTCAGCATCGTCCACGTAACGGTGTACCTCGGTCTCCATCAGTTCTACCAGTTGCTGAGGCGAGTCTGTGGTGTGCTCAGTAGCCAGGTCTTTCACGTGTTTCCTGCCAAACAACTCGCCAGCGGTATTTTTGGCTTCACTGAGTCCATCGGTATACAGGAAGAGTATATCGCCAGGCTGCAGTTGTGTCTGTTGACCTTCATAGTTCCAGTCAGACAGGGCACCTACGGGCAAATTAAGTATAACCTCCAGCGGTTGTCCTGTGACAATCGGTTGCTCGTGGCCTGCATTGCAATAGTCGAGATGGCCTGTGGTAAGGTCGAGAATACCCACGAACATCGTGACGAAGTAACCTGCCGTCGATTCTTCGCAAATGCTGCGGTTCATCGTGTCGACGATGGCAGCGGCACTGTCGGCACGACGTGTCTCACTGCGGAACATAGCACGTACCACCGCCATCATCAGGGCAGCAGGCACACCCTTGCCACTCACGTCGCCGATGCAGAAGAACAGACGATTGTCGCGCAGGAAGAAATCGTAAAGGTCGCCACCCACATCACGGGCTGGTGTCAGTGCGGCATACAGGTCGACGGCTCCTGAGGGCGAATTGAGTGTTTTCGGCAGCATGGCCATCTGGATACCGTTGGCAATTTTCAGTTCATGTTCCAGATTGGCCTTCTGCATGGCTACAGGGTCTGCAATCCCCTTGATCAGACGACGACAGATGAAATAGATAACCACCAATCCAAGGATCATCACCAGGAGTATGATGATGTACAATCCGCGTGCATTAGCCAGTAACGCATCTTCAGGGGCTACAATGACCATCGTCCATTTCACGAATTTTATGGAACGATAATATAACCATGACTTTACACCGTCGACCTCCGTCTTGCAGGTTCCTCGGTGTGCCGACATCGCCTTGCCAACCTTCTCGTCGAAAGGTGTCAGCATGAGTTCCTTATTCGGATGTACAACGTAGTTGCCATCCTTATCTATAATAAAGAAATAAGACTGATGTCGGCATCCTTTCTCGTAATGATTGTTGATAGACCTGATATCCTCCACCATCTTACCTCTCAACCACTCCAGCGACATGTCGGCACAAAGCAAAGCCACAGGATGTCCGTCATGGTCGTGGATGGGAACGGTGTAGGTGGTCAGCAGACGCGGTTCCTCGTCTCCAGCAAACAATTGACTCTCGAAGTAGGGCTTTGTCCAACAGCCATGGTCAGCCTTCAACTGATTCTGAAACCATTCACCATAGAAGTAACTGTTATACGTGCTGTCAATCCTCGACACCACAAGTCTGTCTGTCGAGTCCCTTCTGGCACAAGGTACGAACACCTTTCCTTTGCTGGGATAATAGTCATGTTTGAACAATAAGGCGCAGCAGACGATTGGACGGTTCTGCCTGACGATACGTTCCATGTGGTCGAACATCCTGTCGGGATTATCAATGTCGCGCTCAATATCATCGACATTGTTCTCTGCGGCCACATACACATCCGACAGTCTACGACGTATCTCCTGACGATTCTCAAGCAGAAAGCCCAGATAGCGTTCCTTGGCCTCATCGAGCATGTATTCCCTGACAGTATAATTCACCACACCGGCAATGACAACCATCATAACCAGAACCACCGCCATGATGCGGAAGGTAAGCCGTGCCGACAGGGACTTCAGCATATCACACAGATTATCAGGCGACAAAGATACACAAAAAAACTGGAAATTCAAAACTTCCAGTTGCTTTTTTATCTGCTTCCTTAGTTTACAACGCTCCACCATGCTGTCTGTTTGATATCATCATTATATTTGGCATAGTCGCCCTTAGCGGGATTCTGCTCCACGAACATTGACACCCCGTGCATTTTCTCATCGATCACTATGAAGTCACTGTATTTTTTGAGCCATCGTTTGTCAGTAGACCAGGTCATTGCATTCCTGTGGGCTACAATGGCCTCATCGAGCACCTGTTTCCACTGCTGATACACATCCTGAGGGGCATTGGCAAGAAAGAAATCTCCGGCATCGTAGAAGATATTGTACTCGGGGAAGAAATCATCGCCGCTGTCGGTATGGTAATAGTGGATCAGTCCTGTCATGTCGACATAGTCGCAACTCATCGTGCTCTTCACAGCCTGCAGGGCTTGGCGGGTGGCCTGGGCCACGTGCTCCATCTCACTGGTCTGTACGGCTGTCAAAGGGAGATAACCTTTCACACTCTGATAGTACTTGTCAATGATGTCGGCATAAAACTTACCGTCGGCAAACATATCCGGAACAATCTGATCGTAGGGCGCGCCCTGACCTGGGATCTCTGCAGGCGAACCGATGATGTAGTCACAGTTATTGCGTAGTTCGTAGAGGTTCTCCAGACACATGAAATTACAGCAGTCAGCCATGATAAACTTCAGGTGAGGCATGTCGTCCAGGATACCCTTCAAGGTGGTGATGTTCATCCAGCGCCCGTTACGATAGTTCTGGCTGTTCCCCCAATCCACGCCGTAGGCTCTACTGCTGCATCGAGGCCTCACCTCATCGTTCATCAGCCAGCCGCTGCCATGTCCCCAGAGCACCAGACCGTAGTTGTTGCCTGTGGCAGGATAGTGACTGAAGGCGTAGTGCATCACCCCCTCCATCACGATGGGATCCGAGGCGCGGTTCTCATCGTCGCTGCTGATGATACCCATATCGCTCAGACTTACTGAGTCTATCACCTCACCATTCTTGATCCTTGCCAACCAAGGGGTCTCGTTTTTCTTGTTTCGGCAAACGAATACCAGAAGGTTGTCGTTATCGCTGAGTTGCTTCGATCCATCCTTCATCTCGTTCAGGTCAGGAACGATGAGATCCTTCAGGTCGTTTTTGCCTGCCATATACACCAGCACCGTCTTGCCCTTGTCTGCCATATCGTCTACCGTTTCAGTACATGATGTCAGTGCAACATTACCGAGAATCATTAGAATTACAGCGATGAAAGAAATTGTATACTGTTTCATAATCATTTATATTTTAAATCGTTATTTCATCGGCAAAATTAGGACGATTTCTGATCGTTTCCAAGTATTTATCTCTTTTTCGTCTCGACTTGTAGCGACAACTGCCTGATAGGACGACAAATTGCAATCACCCCCTCAGAATCTGTCGCCTCGATTCTCAAAAGGGCACAAAAAAAGGCTTCCCGTCGGGGAAGCCTTTCCTCATGTTTGAATTGCATTTCTGTTTAGTAGTTTACTCTGTCAAGTTGCCATTCGTACTCCTTGACGATTCTCTGGATGGCGATATGGTCGAAGTCGGTCGTCCAGGGAAGGTTGGCGAAGTTTGCTGCGGGATACCTCATGTTGATTTCCAACATAGTTTCGTAGGCTGCCATCTCAATCTGCTTGTCGTTATACTTACCGAGTGACTTACCATATTTCATCAGGTTTTCCAAAACACCGGTGAACTTTGAACGATAGCCCGGGGTGTAGATGTAGGCAAGTTTCGAGTAAGTCAGCACGTAGTAGGCCAGTGTCTTGAGGTCTTCTGCAGTCTTTGCCGGCTCGCGACCGTTCTCGCTGACGAAATATCTGTGCAGGAAGTCCATGTTGATATCCATCTTGTAGGTTCTCCAGTGGCGGGCGTTCTCGATGTAGGCGGGGCACTGCATCAATTCCTCAGAAACCTCTTTCCAACTCTTCTCGATCAGGTAGGCGTTGAATTTATCCTCCACCTGCTTGTTGTATCTGCCAAGGGCACCGTCGATGCTGTTCTGCAGACTCTGCATATCGTTGGTGGACTCCATGTTGGGTACATACTTCTGCGCCATATTATAGATGTCTTCCTCGGCCTGCTGGCGATCCCAGCCATTCAGTTCCATCAGCATGTTGATCAGTGTCTCGTACGACTCGACTTTTGCCGGGTTTTCGAACAGTGCCTTCAAACTCTCCTCGTATTTGGTCTTCTGATTCTCAGCCTTCTGCTGCTTAGGGCTCTTGTGGAGTGCCTCCTCGAGGTCCCAGTTGAATGACCAGAGTACCCATTCCTTATCGGGAATAAGCGGGAAGGTCAGTTTCGTCTCTGCCAGTTTGTAACCTAAGACCTCCACCTTGGCACCGATAACAGCGTTGACGGTGAGAGCGATCTTTCCCTTTGCGGTGACTTTCTCTTCAGCGGGTGAGAATGTGCCTTCAAGTTCTCCTCCGAGACGTGGTCCTACACCGAGTTCTGGTCCAGCCAGTCCGTAGATCTTCAGGTCGCATACCAGATAGAATCCGATACCTGCTTCAGCGTAAATCGTCATATGAGGGGGCTCGTAAGTCAGGTCGTTTGCTTCCTCCTTGAAGTTGGTGATACCGTAGAAGCCCTTGCCGTCGGCCCAGCCGAAACCGGCCTTGAATGAGTTGGCATATTCATATTTGAGCGACATCTCCAGTTTACCGCCGATTTTACCGTCAACAGCGACGTCGAGGTGCGGGTCGGTAGTGATGGCCACAGGAACCGGTCCTACCCAGAAGGTGAAGGTGTAACCCTTGAACTTGAGGAGTTCCTTCGTCCACTTGTCCTTGTCGAGTTCCCACTCCTTGGTGAAACCTAATGTGACACCAGCCTCGAAGCCGAAGTTACCGTCGACACCAGCCTCAAATTTCTTCAGGTAAGGTTCGGGGATGACCCAGTTCCATTTCACACCACCGTCGATTGTGAGGAAGTAGTTGATTCCGAACTCGATCTTACCATTGAATGCAGCGTATACGCTGTCCTTGCTATCCTTACCAACGGCAAGTTTGAGTTTCTTCTCCACCTCTTTCTCGAAGGAGATGATGCGGTTGTGGCAGCCCCAACGGGTCTGGTTTCCGACAATCTCCTCAGCAGTCATGAACTCATACTCGCCAGATGCGGCAGCACGGGTCTGTGCAGCAGAGGGCTGGTCTTCCGGTGAATCATAATCGGTGTCATAACCGTAAGGGTCGGTAAGATGGACGTAGGCAGGGTGCAGCACCTCATCTTCGTCCACGAACTTGGCAGCATACTCAGGCAGATTGCTGCCTGCGGCACGTGTCTTCACGCTTCCTGCGTCTGGGTTCACATAGATGTCGGTCTGCAGGTTCACCTTCTTGTCGCCCACGATCTCTGCAACAGTAGCGGGCACCACGTCAACGATGATGCGGTCGCCAACAATCTTCTCGGCAATGGCCCTGCGGATATAGGGAAGGTTCTGCTCACGGTGCCAGATACCCATCGGGTGGTCCACGAACGAAGTGATACCCATCTTCTCGGCATAGGCTCTGCTGATGCTCAGTTGGGTTGTGTCGGCATCAACGATCATCACATCGTTCTCGTTGTCGAAGTTCTTGAAGGTAAGGCCGTAAGCCTCGAGTAGTTCTTTCTTGGCACCATCGGGAGCCTGCTGATTGTCTGCACTGCTCTGGGCGTCGAACTCGTCGGAGCAAGATGAGAAACTAAATGCGAAAAAACCTGCGGTCAGGATGCTCATGAACATCTTCTTAACCAAATTCTTATTTGTTGTCATAACTCTTATTCTTTATATTGTTTATACTTATTATATTATTCTCTTTAATTTGCCTGCCCTTTGTTTGTCAGTAAGGGAGAAACTGATGTAGTAAGCACCTTGGGGTGCTGAGGTCTGTCCTTTATATTTTTTTGTACCAGTAAGTCAAAGAACCATGTCTGATCATTTGCTCGTTTTATCGCGGCTTTGTCTGATTGACACTGCAAAATTATGACGAAAAACCGCTGCTTCAAAGAATTCTCATGCTTTTCTTCCCGACTTGTAGCGACAACTGTCCGATACGACGACAAATCGGATTCACCCCTTCAAAATCTGTCGCCTCTACCCGTTTTTCAAAACAAAAAAGCACAAAAAAGGCTGGCATCATGTGGATGTCAGCCTTTTGAGTTTATAACTCCTTCTTTTCCGCTTATTACGGTTCCAATATCTTCATCAGTTCCTTCATGCCTTCGGAGGCACCTTTCTGGATCTGTTGGACACGACCGCCTGCATTGACGGGATTGGGATCGATGAGGTAGACAGGCACATCGGGACTTGCATAGTGCAAAAGACCTGCTGCGGGATAGACCACAAGCGAAGTGCCAATGATAATGAGAATGTCGGCCTGTGAAACCTCTTCAGCCGCAATCGTGATATTGGGCACGGCCTCACCGAAGAACACGATATAGGGACGCAGCAGCGAGCCATCGCCAGCCTTTGTGCCTGGCTCAATTTCGCAGTTGTCGGGTGTGAGTGTAACCTGATAACGCGGATCGTCGACATCACGACTGGAGCAGACCTTCATCAACTCACCATGCAGGTGGATGACTTTCGAGGAACCTGCCATCTCATGGAGATTGTCGACATTCTGGGTGACAACGGTGACATCGTACTGCTCCTCCAGTTTGGCAACAAGACGATGCCCCTCGTTGGGCTGCACGTTCCAGCACTTCTTGCGGAGCATGTTATAGAAGTTGGTTACAAGCGTAGGGTCAGCCAACCATCCCTCGTGGGTGGCCACCTTCTGCACAGGATAGTTCTCCCAAAGGCCATCAGCATCGCGGAACGTTTTCAGTCCGCTTTCCACCGACATACCGGCACCAGTCAATACAACAATCTTTTTCATACGTTTATCAGAATAATACTGATGCAAAGATACAATAAAAGATTGAACATTGAAGATTTAACATCGAAGATTTTTCAAATGAGGTGTTAAATAATATTAAGGCGTAGAGTAATTGTTCTACCTTAAATGTTCAATCTTCAATAAAAGTTGTATCTTTGCAGCCGACTTTCGAAAGTTATACATTATTATTATAGAGACAGAATGGATAAATTAAGTTATGCCTTAGGACTGGGCATTGGTCAGCAATTATCACAGATGGGGGCCAATGACATCAGTGCCGAGGATTTTGCTCAGGCCATCAAGGATGTGCTGGAGGGCAAAGAATTAAAGGTGTCACACCGTGAGGCCCAGACAATCGTACAGGACTATTTTGCCAAGCAGGAGCAGAAACTCCAGGCTCAGCGTGCCGAGGCCGGCAAGGCCCATAAGGAGGCTGGCGAGAAATATCTGGCTGAGAATGCCAAGAAAGAGGGTGTGATCACCCTGCCCAGCGGCCTGCAGTATCAGGTGTTGAAAGAGGGCAACGGTAAGAAGCCGACAGCCAAAGACACCGTTCAGTGCCACTATGAGGGCTTCCTGATCGACGGTACCGTATTCGATAGCAGTATCCAGCGCGGCGAGCCCGCCACCTTCCCCTTGCAGCAGGTCATCGCCGGATGGACAGAAGGTCTGCAACTCATGCAGGAGGGTGCAAAATACCGCTTCTTCATCCCCTATCGTTTAGGCTATGGCGAAGGCGGTGCAGGCAGTTCAATCCCCCCGTTTGCAGCCCTGATCTTCGACGTGGAACTGATTCAAGTGGTGTAAAGTCTAGAGTTTAGAGATAGATTATAGTTTAAGGTTTAAAGTATATAGATTATGAAAAAGATTATGTTTGTAGCCGCTATGGCTATTTCTGCAGCAACATTTACTGGCTGCGGTAACTCAACTCCGAAGGCCAACCTGAAGAGTGATGTGGACACACTGAGTTATGTCTTCGGTATGGCTCGTACACAGGGCCTGAAGGAGTATCTTTCTCAGACTGGTGTTGACACAACCTACATGGCCGACTTTATCAAGGGTCTGAACGAGGGTGCAAACTCTGGCGACGACAAGAAGAAGGCTGCCTACTATGCCGGTATCCAGATTGGTCAGCAGATTGCCAATCAGTGGGTAAGTGGTATGAACCACGAACTCTTCGGCGAAGATTCTACTAAGACCATCTCTCTGAAGAACCTGATGGCCGGTTTCGTAAGCGGTATCAAGGGTAATGGTCTGATGACTGTTGACTCTGCCCAGAACGTGGCTCAGGTCATGATGCAGACCATCAAGGCTAAGGAACTGGAGAAGACCTACGGCTCTAACAAGGAGGCTGGTGAGAAGTTCCTCGCTGAGAATGCCAAGAAGGACGGTGTCAAGACTCTGGAGAGCGGTGTACAGTACAAGGTCATCAAGGAGGGTAACGGTGCCATCCCCGCTGACACTTCACTCGTGAAGGTACACTACGAGGGTAAGACCGTCGATGGTAAGGTGTTCGATAGCAGTTACCAGCGTGGTGAGCCCATCAACCTGCGTTGTAACCAGACCATCAAGGGTTGGACCGACGCAATGGTTCACATGCCCGCAGGTTCTGTCTGGGAGGTTTATATTCCTCAGGATCTCGCCTACGGTGAGCGTGAGCAGGGCGACATTAAGCCTTTCTCTGCTCTGATCTTCAAGATTGAACTGATTGAGGTTAATCCCAAGAAGTAATGAAGAAGACAATGATATTGGCACTCGCCCTCGTGGCGAGTGCCTCTTTGTTTACAGCCACGGCTGCCAAGAAGAAGACGGCAGTAAAGAATGAGACCGTTGCGGCAAAGGAGCCCGTACGTCTGACCAACAGCAGCGACTCGGTGAGTTATGCTGCCGGTATGAGTGTGACCAACGGACTGATTCCCTATCTGGTACAACAGCAGGGAGTCGATACCGCCTATATGGCCGACTTCGTGAAAGGTTTTCAGTTGGTAATCAAAGGCGAGAGCGACCCCAAGGCCAAGGCCTATTCTGCTGGTATGGACATTGCCAAACAGGTGATGGAACGTGTGTTGCCCCAGATTACGAATGATTTCCAAGACTCACCCGACTCCATCGTGTCCGACCTCCTCTTCCGAGGCTTTACCGATGCATTGTTGAAAGATTCCAGCGTGTTTAAGCAGGCTGCAGCCGATCAGTACTTCCAGGAGAAACAGTTGGCCGACAAAACCGCCAAAGAGGAAAAACTCTATGGTCCTAACCGCGATGCCGGCCGTAAGTTCCTGGAAGAGAATGCCAAGAAGGAAGGTGTGATCACCCTGCCCAGCGGCCTGCAGTATAAGGTGCTGGTAAAGGGCGACGGTCCTGTGCCCACCATCGACGACAAGGTGCTGGTGAACTACGAAGGCCGATTGATCGACGGTACGATGTTCGATGCCTCAGCCAAGCATGGCGACAAGCCGATAGAGATGAAACCCAACCAGGTGATCAAGGGCTGGACAGAAGCACTGACCATGATGCCCGTAGGTTCTACCTGGCAACTCTTCATCCCCTATGAACTGGCCTATGGCGAGCGCGAAGCCGGACAGATCAAACCTTATAGTGCATTGATCTTCGACATACAGTTAGTAGGTATCGAAGGCCAAAAATAAGCAAGTGTGTCACAAAAGTGGCACACTTTTTTTACTTTTCTCCTAAAAAAGTTGTATTATTCGATTAATTTGTTTACTTTTGCTGACAAATTGTAAACAACACCGTCGAATTATGGAGAAAATTGACAATCTGGACAGAAAGATCCTGAGCATTCTCTCGAAGAATGCACGTATCCCATTCAAGGATGTAGCCGCTGAGTGCAATGTGTCACGAGCCGCCATCCACCAACGTGTGCAACACCTGATCGAGGCCGAAGTCATCACAGGCAGCGGCTTCGACGTGAACCCCAAGAGTCTTGGTTACAGCACCTGCACCTATGTAGGTATTACCCTCGAGAAGGGCAGCATGTACAAGAATGTCGTGGAGCGTCTGCAGCACATCCCCGAAGTGGTGGAGTGTCATTTCACCACTGGTCCCTACACCATGATGGTAAAACTCTATGCCCGCGACAACGAGCAGTTGATGGAACTGCTCAATGGTCAGTTGCAGAGCATCCCCGGCGTGGTGGCCACGGAAACGCTGATCTCACTGGAACAGAGCATCAAGCGTGAGATTCCCGTAACTTTCTAAGAAGCCCACTGACGCTATGACAGACAGATTTGACCTGCAGGCCCATCTTCATAATGTCTATGCACACTATCCTGCAGCACAGCGACAGCCAATCATCGGCATCACTGGCAATTACGAAGACCTGACCTGCAAACTGGGCCAAGGCTATTACAAATCGGTGGTAGCCGCTGGTGGTGTGCCCATCGTCATCCCCCCTGTGGCTGATACGAACACACTCGTTAATACGCTCGACCATATCGATGCCCTCATCCTGAGTGGTGGCGGCGACTTCAACCCTCTCTATGGTGGTGAAGAGCCCTCCAACCGACTGCACGACATCAATTCAGAGCGTGATTTGCCCGAGTTGATGCTCACACAGATGGCCTACAACCGTCAGATGCCTATTCTTGGTATCTGCAGGGGCATCCAGACATTGGCAATGGCCCTTGGTGGTCGTGTGTGGCAGGACATCAACGAGAAGACGGTCACGAAGCACTCACAGCAGGCGGCTCGCAGCGAGGTAACCCATTCGGTGAACATCGAGGAAGACTCACTCCTCTATGAGATGTACCACGATGGCAAGATCTACGTCAACAGTTTCCACCATCAGGCCGTTCGTGAGACTGGTCCTAAGTTCCGCGTCACCGCCAAGTCGCCCGATAATATCATCGAGGCCATGGAGAGCAACGAGTTCAAACCCATCGTCGGCGTACAGTGGCATCCGGAATGTCTGGAAGAGGGCATGCCCCTGTTCCATTGGCTCATCAAGGAGGCGCTGGCCTATCACCATGCCAACGAGGTGCACAACCGCGTGCTCACCCTCGACACCCATTGCGACACCCCCATGTTCTTCCCACAGGGCATCCATTTCGACCAGCGCGATCCCAAGATACTTGTCGACCTGCACAAGATGAACGAGGGTCGTCAGGATGCGACTATCATGGTGGCCTATCTGCCACAGCCCAAGATCGGCGAGACCTTCTCGTCATTAGTCGACTTCGATGTGGCAGGCCCCACGGAATATGCCGACCTTATCTTCGACAAGATCGAGGAGATTGTCAACAATAACAAGGCTTACCTGAGCATCGCCCGCACCCCTGGCGACCTGTATGAGGACAAGCGCAACAAACGGAAGTCGATCATGCTCGGCATCGAGAATGGTCTGGCCCTCAACGGTCAGTTGCAGAACCTGCAGCACTTCGCCCAACGCGGCATTGTCTATATGACCCTCTGCCACAATGGCGACAACGACATCTGCGACTCAGCCCGTGGCTGTTCTACCCACGGAGGCGTGAGCCGTTTCGGTGAACAGGTCATCCGCGAGATGAACCGTCTGGGCATCATGGTCGACCTGAGCCACGCCTCTGAGAAGAGTTTCTACGATGCCCTCGACATCAGCAGCACGCCCATCGTGTGCAGTCACTCCAGTTGCAAGGCCCTCTGCGACCACCCGCGTAACCTCACCGACGACCAGATGCGCGCTTTAGCCTCGAAAGGCGGTGTGGCACAGACCACCCTCTATTCGGGCTTCCTGAAGAGCGATGGCGAGGCCACGATCCTCGATGCCATCGCACATCTGGAACATGCCATCAAGATTATGGGCATCGACCATGTGGGCATTGGCACCGACTTCGACGGCGACGGTGGTGTGACGGGCCTGGCCGACAGCAGCGAACTGATCAACTTCACCCGTCAACTGCTGGCACGCCGCTACAGCGAGCGCGATATCCAGAAAATCTGGGGCGGCAACTTCCTCAGAGTCATGTCGCTTGTGCAGAAGAATGTTTAGTTTATAGTTTACAGTTTATAGTTTATAGATGATTACCAAACATATTCACGCCTCTTACCTCTTAATTATTCTCCTCTTCACCTCCTGCGGCCTCCGCAAACAGACCACCAGTGAAGTCGAGGCGTCACCCATCGGCCCAGCCTTCAATGCCGACAGCGCCTACCTGTTCTGTCAACAGCAGTGCGACTTCGGTCCTCGTACGATGAACAGCAAAGCCCACGACGATTGTGAGCAGTGGATCATCGGCAAGTTCAAGGGCTACGGCTTGACTGTCGTGCCGCAGAAATGCGACTTGAAAGGTTATGACGGCACCATCCTGCACAGCACGAATATCATCGCCAGTTACAAACCAGAGTTGACAGACCGTATCCTGCTCTGTGCCCACTGGGACAGCCGTCCTTGGGCCGACAACGACCCCGACGAGGCCAATTGGAAGAAGCCTGTGATGGCTGCCAACGACGGTGCCTCTGGCGTAGGCGTGATGCTGGAAATCGCCCGACTCATTTCACCTGACTCCTTAAACATTGGAATCGACTTCATCTGCTTTGATGCCGAAGACTACGGCTTCCCCCAATGGGAGACTGCCAACGATCCAGGCAACACCTGGGCCTTAGGCGCACAGTACTGGGCCGCAAATCCCCATACGCCAGGCTACAAAGCCCGTTATGGTATCCTGCTTGATATGGTAGGCGGACAAGGGGCACAGTTCTATCAGGAGATTATGTCGAAGCACTATGCCAAGCATATCGTCGACAAAGTGTGGCGAGCCGCTTCTGTAGTGGGCTATGGCAGCAGTTTCCCCATGTCTGAGGGCGGAGCCATCACCGATGACCATATCCCCGTGAACACCACAGCCAAGATTCCCTGCATCGACATCATCCCCTACTACCCCAATTGCGAGCAGAGCAGTTTCGGCCCCACATGGCACACCGTGAACGACGATATGGCCCACCTCGATAAGAATACCCTCCAAGCCGTTGGTCAGACCGTCATTCAGGTGCTGTTCTCGGAGGAATAAAAAAGTGACCATCCCTCACATTCTCTTCTGAAATACCTTTTTAGAAAGGACTTTCGGGATGTGAGGGATAGTCATAATCCCTCACAAATCCCTCACATAACCCTCACATCATCAGGCAGCCCTCAGCGGAATGACCTCATAGAAAGGCACATGCGAATGGTCCTTGTAGTGGAAACCAAGGGCTGATACAATCTTACCAAGCCTCACCTTATTACCCATCGTATTCTGCAGCGAGGGATAGTCCCTCTGCATGATGCCAATCATCTGGTCGCAGTTCATCGTCTTGGGCTTTTCACCCTCGTTAGGTTTACGGAAACAGGCTGTAAATATCTCCCCAAGATTCTTTTTCTCCATGAAATCCTGATTCAACTGCTGAATGCGAGCCACCTCATCGTTGTTGAACCAATAGGGTGCCTTCTGCTCCTGCAATTCATAAATCACCTGTGCATACAACTGGTCGTAGTCAATGTCGCCCGTATTGTCAATCATCTGACCGTCAGGGATTTGAATGCAGATGTAGCGACGGCTACCAGTCGCATCCGTCAACGGATGGCGGTTGTTAGTGGTTGCCACAAACGAGGCAAATCGAGGACGATCATTTGCAAATTTTACCCCATTATTTGCCCAACAATGCGAATATTAACACTTTTCCGCACGAAATTGTGTTATGCTTTTTCCGAATTTAGGCTACTACTCCGTTTTTGCGGCTATACTATGAAAAACTTGTTGCATAGTGATGCCGCAAATGTTCTCTAGTATAGTAGCAAATTCGGCCATTTTTGACCGCTTTTAATATTGTACAGAAATTTCAAAACCACAAGAATAACGATGTGAGAGATCTGTGAGGGATTCCAAGCATCCCTCACATCCCGAAAATCCTTTCTACAAAGGTATTTCAGAAGAAAATGTGAGGGATGAGGGATTTATAAACGAGAACTATTCTCGTTGCATCGAAGAATACTGCAAACCATCAACGAGAATACTTCAATAATACTCCCATCTTATCTTTAAATACTCGTCTCTTCTTTCTCAACGGAAGCCTTTTTTATAAAAAATGAGGGACGAATCTTGCCTGTTCGTTTTCCAAAATCTGTCTCTTCGCCAATGATCTCTATGCCCTTACCTCTATATTTCATTCTTATTCAAAAAAAGTAACTTGCAGATTTTCAGCACATTTCTATTCTTTTTTCTTTTCAACTTGTCATTTTCTTCTTTTTTCTGCCACTTTTTGGAAGAAAGAAATTACGAAAGAAAATATCTCCTATATCTTCTTCCCCCACTTGTCTTTATTTCTTCGTTTTTTGCCATTTCTCGAGTCATTTTCTCTAACGAGTGCAAAATAACACAAAGGATGTCTCAAAACTTGGCGAGATGCAATTGCCCGATGAAATTCAAAATCTGAATTTCATCGGGCAATTACAAATATTTTTATACTCTTTATTTTGTCATCTTCATGATGTCTTCCATCGTAAAGTGGCCTGAGAAGATCATCACCGTTGCAGTGTCATCCTCATCCATAAACATGACGACTACAGACTGCTGCTTGCCTACGCAGTGGTAGATATCCACTTTACTGTCGTCTTCCCTGATCTGCATCAGCACTTCATACTTGTCGCGTGCAAGGATGTCCTTGACATCACTCTTCAGTTTGGTGCGCGCCATTTTGTCTTCAGAACTGATAATCTGTAAACCTGTCAGTTTGCTGAACAGGCTTTTCGTATCTACGCCAGGCACTGAAGGCGTTGCTGTCTTACCGGCCATACCCAACATGTATTTGGAGATGTACACATACGACACATTCTTCATATCGGCATATTTCTCAAACGCCTTTACTTGGGCGTTAGCAGTGAGACTTGCCATCACTACGACTGCGCAAAGCAGTATTCTTATCATTCGCTGTTTCATGTTATTTCAATACTTTTAATTGGTTATTTAATATGTTCTCGGCCTTGTCGCTCAGGGCTTGTGCCTTTTCCAGATGTCCCATACCCTTGTTCAGGTTGGCAGCCAGAAGGTTCAAGGCTCGCTCTGCTTCTTGTTGCGCCAGTACAGGGTCCTGATAGGTGTCCAACTCGGCAAGGTTTGCAGGTTCCTCCTGCTGGAGGTGGTAATATCCGATACCGAAGACAAGGGCGACGCAGGCTGCAACAGCCGTATAGCGAAGGACATTGGGCCACAGGCGACGGTGCTGGGCCATCTGATGTTTTTCCTCACGCTCCCATTGGTCGATCTTTGCAGAAAGACGTTCTTCCAGTCCTTCGGGAATGGGGATTTGTTCTAATGCTTTATAATCTAATTCGTCCATGTCTTCGTGATTTTTTGGAATTGATGTCTTAATTTCTGTTTCGTTCGCATCACGATGATGCGGATATTACCTTGAGAGAGTCCGGTATCCTGTTCTATCTCTTCGTACGAGCGGTCTTCCATCAGGTGCATCTTGATAATCTTCGCGTCCCTTTCCGATAGTTGACTGATGAGTCCTTCCATCTGTTGGGCTTCGTCTCTGATGTCTATCTGACGGTCGAGGCTCTGTTCGTCGGGCGGTGAGAGTTCTGCCTTCAGTTCTGCCGTCGTGTCAACGTGTTTCAGTCGTCGCTGATCGATGAACAGGCGTCGTATCATCGTCACGAGGTAAGCCTCCTTCATGGCCTCATCGGGCAGATCATCGCGCTTCTGCCACAACTTCAGATACATATCCTGAAGCAGGTCTTCAGCATCCTGTGCGTTCTCCGTCAAGTGATAAGCCACTCTGTAGAGCAACTTATAGTGAGGCATGAACCGTTGCTTAAACTCTCGTGCGTCCATTAGTCTTCTTTATTCATCTGCTCCATCAGTTGGGCCATATCGAGTTTGCCATCAATGACCACCAATGTAGCCTCGTCCTCCTCTTCTGCAAAGATGACGACCGTGGTGTGTTTGCCACGTTGGTTTTGATAGATTTTCACTTTCTCGCCATCCTCGTCAGTGGCATTGACAAGTGGTTCCCAGCCGTTGCCATCCAGAATACCCTGTACCAGCTTGCCCAGTATCGCTGCAGCATTCTTTTCTTCACTGGAAAAGATATCAACTGTATCGATTTTCTTGAGGATGTTGCCTGACTTGTCGCCAATGACGATATTCTCGCCAAAGGTAATATTCTCCCCATTCTTTGCAGCGAGGTTAATGAGGAATTTGCCAACGTGGACATGTTCCACACCCTCAATCTTTGCCAGCTTCTTGAAGTCTTTGCCTGATCCATTCGCACTTAATGGGGTCAGCATGATAGCAACAAAGAGAGCCAACTTTATGAATAATACATGTTTCATAACAATTCTAATTTTACGTTTAATCATTTAATGTTTCTTTTCTCTGAAGAAGTTCATCGATGCGTGCTTCTATGTGTATTAACGAGACTTAAACTCCCTTTGTTACAAAATTAATCATGTAAAATCATAGCCGACTGTGGAGCAACTAAGGCACGACGGCCAAAGAGTTTGTTGGTAGAGGCTTCGTTGATCTCACCATTCTGACAAACGATGACATACATGGCCTTAGGAAGATCGACGGCAGCCTGCTCACGGTTGGCATTGAGGATGACAACGATGTTGCGCCAGTCATCGCGACCTGCATAATTCTTCAGGCGGAAAGCCACCACACCCTTGGGGGCATCGAGGAATTCCAGATGCTTCCTGACCAGATGGGCATCGCCCAGACGGAAGGCTGGATGGTGCTTGCGAAGGGCGATGAGATCCTGATAATACTTGAACACCTGCGGATAACGTTCCAGATTCTTCCAGTCGAGTTGGTTGATGCTGTCGGGTGACTCAAAACTATTATGCACGCCCTTCTTGCTGCGGAGCAGTTCTTCACCACTGAGCATAAAGGGCACACCTTGAGAGGTGAAGACAGCCGTCTGTGCCAGGAGGTCGAGACGAATCATCTCTTCATCGCTGATACCAGGAATGCTGGCCTTCAGACGATCGACGAGACACATATCATCGTGACAACTGACGTAGGACATCATCTGCGTAGGCTCTGTGGCCCAAGGGGCTTTGCTGTAATTCACCTTCGACATGTCGACCTGCGGATGGGCAATCGCCCCTACGATACCAAATTTCAGGCTCTCCTCACAATCGGGCACGCCTGCCAGGAAACCGCCCTTTGTATCATCGTCGAAGGGGCCGCGCAAGGCATCGCGTATTTCATCGGAGAAGGCGGCGATACCAGGCATCTGTGGAATATTGGCCTTGACACCCAATTGATCCGTAGGCAAAGCGCACTGACCAGCGCTCCAACCCTCGCCATAGATGAAGATGGTGGGATCGATGGCATTTACCGCCTTGCGTATCTCGTTCATCGTCTCGATGTCGTGGCAGCCCATCAGGTCGAAGCGGAAACCGTCGATATGGTATTCGTTGATCCAGTATTTCACGGATTCAATCATGAATTTGCGCATCATTGGCTGCTCTGAGGCCGTCTCGTTACCACAGCCAGAGCCGTTGGAATATTTGCCCTCCACCTTTCTATAATAATAGTCGGGATAAGTGCGCTGGAAGTTGGAGTGCTCGATATCGTAGGTATGGTTATAGACCACATCGAGGATGACGGCGATGCCGGCGTTGTGGAGAGCCTGTATCATCTGCTTGAACTCGCTGATGCGACATGTGGGGTCGTAGGGATTGGTGGAATAGCCTCCCTCAGGTACGTTGTAGTTCACAGGATCGTAACCCCAGTTGTATTGCGGAGAATCCAAACGGGTCTCATCCACAGAACCATAGTCGTAACTGGGCAGGATATGAATGGCATTGATGCCCAATGCCTTCAGATGATCAATAGCCCAAGGCTCTGTCAGGGCAAGGAACTTGCCTGGATATTTGGCATCCTTGCGGGCAATGGAGAAATCGCGATGATGCAACTCATAGACCACGAGGTCGGCAGGTGACTTGATGACGGGATGCGCATCGCAGCACCAGTCGTCAGGGTCGGTCTTCACCAGATTGACAATGGCACCACGTTGACCATTCACACCCACGGCCTTGGCAAACACGCCCGGACACTCGCCCTTACCCATATCGAAGGTATAGTATTTGCCCAAGAGGTTGCCCTTGACTTCAGCCTTCCAGATATCCCCGTCGCATTTCATCTGAACGGTCTTGATGGGCTTGCCACCAATGCCTTCTTTGTAGATACGAACGACAACTCGCTTGGCCGAAGCGGGAGCGAAAAGTTGGAATATCGTGGATTCTGGTCCACAGTCTACTTCATTGAATTCAAAACCTTTAGAACTGGCTGTCATTGTTATCATTACCAATAAAATAGCGAATAAGATTCTTCTCATTTGATCTGATTATTTACGTTTTTGGTCACAAAGTTAGAAAAAAAAGTTGAATACATTTCCTTTTTCAGAATTTTTTTGTAACTTTGCGCTGTGCAAACGATAGAAAATGATGATTAGGCAACTGCTAACTTTCTTCACGATTCTCTTTCCGATGGTCCTTTGCGCTCAGCAAGTGGACATAGAGTCGCGCTATAAGCAGATTGACGAGGCCATTGCCGAGTCACCCCGCTATGTGGCCCTGCGCGAAGCCAAGATCACGGCTGCACGCCATGCCTTTGAGCAGACCAGTGGAAAGCAGAAATACGAAGAGAGTTATCGGTTATACGAACTTTATCGCCCCTTTGTGAGTGATTCGGCCATCTATTTTCTTCATCAATGTATCACGTTGGCAGAACAACTGGGCGACCTCGCTGCCTCCGTACGCTGTCGTTCCCAACTGGCTATCCGCTGTTCGAATATCGGCCTTTACGACGAAGCGCTGAATATCCTTGATTCCATCCGTTTGGATAGCGAACTCGACAAAATGGTGCTCGGCACCTATTACGAGGCCTATAACAATGTTTATGGCGAACTCAGTTACTACACCCGCCTTGACGATATGCGCAAAATCTATCAAGAGAAAGAGCAATATTACAAGCAACTGATGTATGAACATTTGCCCGCGACCAGTGAGATGTGTTTCCTCCGTCGCGAACAGGCTGCTCAGGGTGAAGGCAATCTAGAGGAGGCAATGGCCATTAACGATGAATGGATGAAAACAGTGGAGCCTGGCAGCCATCCTTATGCCCTGACAGCCCTCTACCGTTATATAGAATATAAATTGCAGAGAGATACCGTCCAGATGTTATATTGGTTGACGGAGTCGGTGCTGGCCGATATCCGCAATGCCGCTATGGATCAAGGGTCGATGTGGGAACTTGCCAACGAACTGATGCTCAGTGGCGATGTGGATCGTGCTTCACGCTACATCAGTTATACCAGCGACTGTGCCAACCGTTATGGCTCCCGACAGCGCAACTGGCAGATTGCCCCGTTGTTGTCGCATATTGCCAATGAATATAAGTCGCAGAGTGAGCGTACCACTTCACAGTTATGGTGGACACTGGCTGTGATTAGCGTGCTGGCATTGTTGTTATTAGGTGCCCTCTTCTTCGCACATCGTCGCAATATCCTGTTGCACGCTACCCGTAACGACCTGAAGACTTCAAACGATGAACTGGCATCTGCCAACAACCTGCTTGCCGCACAAAAAGATGAACTCGCTGCACTTAATGGTCAGTTGTCAAAGGTCAATGATCAATTAACGGAGAGTAATCGTGTGAAGGAAGAATACATCGGACGCTTCATGAGTCTCTGTGCACAGTATATTGACAAACTTGATAACTATCGCAAGATGGTGAACAAGAAGATGAAGAACAAGGAACTCGAGGAACTGTTCCAGATATCGAAGTCGACGGAACTGAAGGAAAAGGAACTCGAAGAACTCTATGAGAACTTTGACACCGTATTCCTGCACCTCTTCCCCAACTTCATCGACGACTTCAATGCCCTGTTGCAGCCAGACATGCAGATTCACCCCAAGGAGGAGAATAGGTTGACTACCGACATCCGTATCTTTGCCCTGATCCGACTGGGATTTGAGGATTCATCGAAGATTGCTGAGTTCCTGCATTACTCCGTGAATACTATATACAACTATCGTGCTCGCATCAAGAATGGGGCTTTAGGTAACCGTGAACAGTTCGAAAACAAGGTGAAAACCCTGTAAAAGGGCAATAATTGTACAAATTACACCTCTATATTTCGTCCACTCTTTTTAAGAACCGACAAAAACGTAAGTGCTTTATTACTAGCCATATAACTATCGACAGGAGGCAAAATCATCCACTTTTTCGATTCACCATCCAAAATAGTATTGGCATTTTGTTTAATTTTGCACCGTCGAATCAGCGAAACGACAAAACCAAAATTACATATTAAAAATTTAACTAGCAAAGTATGAAAAAAAGCAGGTATCTATGGTTGTTGTTGGCACTGATGGTGTCAATGGTAACACGAGCCCAAGGCATCTTGGGAACTGTGACAGACGAGAACGGGGAGCCCGTCATTGGTGCTTCCGTTGTCGAAAAAGGTAATCCACAGAATGGCAGTATCACCGATTTTGACGGTAACTTCAATGTTAAGGTCAGCGAGGGTACACCTATTATTATTAGTTACATCGGCTTCGTTACGCAGGAGATGAAGGCTGTCAGAGGCATGAAAGTCGTGCTGAAAGAAGATACTCAGACACTGCAGGACGTTGTCGTCATTGGTTATGGTGTGCAAAAAAAGAGTGTTGTAACAGCCTCTATCGCCAAGGTCTCTGCCGATGATCTTGATGGTACGGCTCCCGTACGTATGGATAATGCCCTGAAAGGTCTGGCTGCCGGTGTGAATGTAACCTCTTCATCCGGTCAGCCTGGTGCAGCATCACGTATCCGTGTTCGTGGTGTTGGTACAATCAATAATTCCAATCCTCTATATATTGTAGATGGCATGCCTATCGAAGGTGGTCTTGATTATATTAACCCGAGCGATATCGAGTCAATTGAGGTATTGAAAGACGCTGCCTCCGGTGCCATCTATGGTGCCCGTGCTGCCAATGGTGTCATTCTCGTAACAACCAAGAAAGGTAAGTTAGGCAAGGTTTCTGTTAACTACAATTTCTCACAGGGTTGGCAGAGCGCTTGGAAACACCGCGATGTACTGAATGCTACAGAATATGCTATCATGCGTAATGAGGCTCTTGTCAATGCAGGACAGGCTCCGCTTTATGCAGATCCATATCAGTACGGCGAAGGTACCGATTGGCAGGATATACTGTTTAATGACAATGCTCCCGTTCAAAACCATGAGTTGACTATTAGTGGAGCCAGCGAAAAGATAAACTATTTCCTCTCAGCAGGTTACTATACACAGGAAGGTATCGTCGGTGGCAATTTCGACCGTTCAAACTATACCCGTATGACCCTCCGCGGAAACTTCAATCTGAACATCTTTGATGACTCAAAGAGCCGTAACTGGCTTAATAAACTTGATATAGATGTCAATCTTTCTTATGCACGTGTCAAGAGCATCGGTGTAGGTGTCAACGACCAATATGGTGGTCTCGTTACTACGGCTGTGGCCCTCTCTCCAATCCTGAAACCTTATTTGGAAACAGAGGCCGAGCAAAAAGCACAGGATGACTATTATTACAAAATGTATCCTGATTACTATACGCCAATGTTCTATGAAGGCAAGCAACTTGCCCTGCCTGGTGTAGACTACAACGAGTTTGGTAACCCCATTGCCGACCTTCTCGCTCCTGCTCTTCCTGGTTGGAGCCACAAGTTTGTAACAAACTTCGCCGCTACCCTACAGTTATGGGATGGACTGAAGTTCCGTTCCAGTTATAGCGCTGACCTCTCTTTCTGGGGCAACGACTGGTACTCAAAGGTTGCTTACTACAAGCCAACAAACATTGTCCAGCGCTCGTCAGCCGGTTCGGAGGCTGACCGTGGTCAGGTTTGGCAGATTGAAAATATTCTCATGTATGATAAGACCTTCGGTGCACACACCATCAATGTAGTACTCGGCCAGTCAGCCTTCGAGAACTCCGGTTTCAATGTAGGTGCTTCTCGTTATAATATCAATGATTATAGCAAGCCTTGGGTGAATGCATCACTCGGTCTGGCAGCCGATGGCGACCGTGACGGTTGGGCTGGTCCTACAACCAAGCACACCATGTCCTCACTCTTTGGTCGTTTAAGTTACAATTTTGATGAGCGCTACATGGTTCAGGCTACAGTACGCCGTGACGGATCAAGCCGTTTCGGTACGAACAACAAATATGGTGTATTCCCTTCTTTCTCTCTTGGATGGAATGTGATGAACGAGAAGTTCCTGAAACAGACCAACGATTGGTTGAACAATTTGAAGGTACGTTTTAGTTGGGGTAAGAACGGTAATGACAATATCGGTGATTTCCGCTATACCGTATTGACCCAGGGTGGTAATAATTACGGTTTCGGTCGTGGCGGAGCAGAGCAGGAGATTGTTAGTACAAAGGCTGCTGGTATCGGTAACCCAGATATCAGATGGGAGGAATCTGAACAGTTCGACTTCGGTATTGACTTCGGCTTCATGAACAACAAGTTAACCTTTACTGTCGACTGGTTCAAGAAAAAGACCAACGGCATGCTGATGACGATGGCTATCCCAAGTTACGTAGGTGAGTCAAAGCCTATTGGTAATGTCGGCGACATGGAGAACTCTGGTATTGAGTTCGAGGCTGCCTATAAGTTCAATATTGCTGATGCCAAGTTCCAGATTAAGGGTAATGCCTCTTATCTTAAGAACAAACTTATAAAATTGGGCAACGATACCGGTACAGCAACCTACGACTGGGTACAAGGTGGTGTTGGTAATATCTCCCGTGCAGAGAATGGTCAGCCTTGGCCCTTCTTCTGGGGTTACAAGACTGATGGTATTTTCCAAAACTGGAACGAGGTCAATAGTTATACCAATGCGGAGGGTGGCCTGATTCAGCCAAACGCCCGTCCTGGTTATGTCCGCTACGTGGATGTCAATGGTGATGGTAAGATTAACGACGATGATAAGACTAACATCGGTAACGGCACACCAGACTGGACCTTTGGCTTAACATTCAATGCCGCCTGGAAAGGTTTCGACTTTATGATGTTCTGGCAGGGTACTGCTGGTAACGAGGTGTTCGATGCAACCCGTCGTGTCGACATTGCCTCTAGTAATCTTGCTTCTTGGTACTTTGGGCGTTGGACAGGTGAGGGTACGAGCAACAAGTATCCTATCTGGGTGAACAACGACACAGAAAACTGGAAGTCATCCGACCTCTATGTTCACGACGGTAGTTACTTACGTCTGAAGAACATTGAGCTGGGCTATACCATTCCGGATTTCATCACAAAGAAGGCTTTCATTAGCCGTTTGCGTCTCTACGTAGCAGCAGAGAATCTGTTCACTTTCACCAAATACTGGGGCTTTGATCCTGAGATTTCATCAGGTGGTACATCCCTTGGTATCGACTATGGTGTATATCCACAGCCACGCACATTCAGAGTAGGATTGAACCTCTCTTTCTAATAAGGTCAAATCAAACAGGTTAATTCAAGAACCAATATTATAATCATTCAAGAATATGAAAAGAAATAAGATATATGCAATAGGTCTGTTAGCATTGGCAACTCTGACCACAACCAGTTGCAGCGACGATTTCCTGGAGGTGACCAGTCCTAGCGACTTCCCCATTGAGGAATATTATACCAAAAAAGAGAAAATTGAAGAGGCTTTGGTGTCAGCCTATGCCCCACTTCATTGGTTTGACTATGGTACGACCAGCAACTACAATGCACTCAATCTGTCATCTGATATCATGAGTGATGACATGTACCCTAATGGTGGTAACGATGCAGACTGTCCCTACCTGCAGTTGGCATTCAACTACTCTGTTACACCACTTACCGACATTACCGGTATCTGGCTCGATAGTTATTCTGGCGTGAAGCGTGCCAACGATGTTATCAAGTATGTTGGCTGGGCTACAGATATGTCCGAAACCGACAAATCCAATGTAACAAGTCAGGCCCGTCTACTCCGTGCCTTCTACTACAATTTGCTGTGGAAGTACTATGGTAACATTCCTTTCTTCTTCGAGAACCTGGAGGCGCCCTATACAACAGAGCAACTCTCTGCCGACGAAGTCTATGCCAAGGTCATCGAAGATCTGGAGGACATCATCGACCATGGTGTTCTGAAAGATGAGTGGGACGATGCCAATATTGGTCGCGTTACCAAGCCAATGGCCTATATGCTCTTTACTGAGATGGTGATGTATCAGAACGATCAGAGTCGTTATACCAAAGCACTGGGCTACATGCAGAGCCTCATCAGTAGTGGTAAGTTCGGCCTGCTCAGCAATTATGCCGACATTTGGACTGAGGCTGGTGAATGGAGCAAGGAGTCAATCTTTGAGATTAACTATTATTCAGTGAATGGCGGTCGTGCATGGGACAATGGTCTCGGTGCCGGTGGCTCAGTGAACATCCGTCTATGCGGTCCGCGCGGATTCATTGCCAAAAAAGGCGATCCCTACGAGGGTGTCGTTGAGGCAGGGTGGGGCTTCGGCTACATTCCTCCGAAGTCTATCCACAGTTTTGAAGATGGTGATGCCCGTAAAGATGTAACCGGATTCGATATATGGGAGCATGGTGATGCAGAGGCCATGCAGGATTGTGGTTGGATGTTCCGCGACAAGACGCCTGGCAACTACTACTGCAATGGTAAGTATCTGCCTCTCGCAGGTGGTAATGCTGGCTGCACAGGTGCAGGCGATATGAATTTCAACAACAATTTCCGTGTCTATCGTTATTCTGAGACATTGCTTAACGCTGCAGAACTTATGTTAAAAACAGGCGGTAATGCCTCACAGGCAGCAGAATACGTAAACCAAGTGCGCAATCGTGCAGGTTTAGCCTCTCTGAATAGTGTCGATCAGGATGATATCCTCAACGAACGTCGTCATGAATTCATGGGCGAAGGCAAGCGTTACTGGGACCTCGTACGCACTGGCAATGCTGCCAGCGTACTGAAGGCCGCCAACGACGATCTTGGTTTCCGTACTAAGGATTGGGATTCTCATAACAAATATCTGCCTATTCCGCAGGATAACATCGAGGCAGATCCGAATCTTAAGCAGAATCCTGGCTATTAATTCATCAAATCAAACAAGAAAAACTATAGAATATGAAAAATATATTTAAATATTTGGCTGGCGCTCTGTTCACAGGGTTGGTAATGACCGCCTGCTCTCCTGAGACATTCGATGGTCCGGATCAGGCTGGAGTGCCCACAGTCAGTGGTGCTGACTTCGACTTGGTGGTTGACCAGAATATTAACCAAGTCACAGTAAGTTATAATCAGAAGGGGTCATACCCCATCTGGTCGTTCGACGGTGGCAAAACCTATTCAACACAACTGACCCTTTCGAAGATATTCGCATTAAGGGGCGATTATCAGGTATCCATGAAGATTGGTAACCGAAATGGCATCAGTCAGGGTGAGATCACTAAGACCTTCACTATGGACAAGACTCAGGTTGACTTTGATTCATACAAGAGCAAGTTCGTTGGCAAAGCATGGCGTATCAAGTATGACGAGCCCGGTCACATGGGTTGTGGCCCTTCTGGAACCGACGGTTTAGGTTGGTGGAGTGCGTCCCCCAACGACAAGGCAGACTGGGGTGTTTACGACGACCGTATTACTTTCAGTGACGATGGCACCTATACCTACAATCCGGGAGAAGGTGGTACCGTGTATGTCAACTGGGGATGTTCCATCTATCCTGAATACAATATCAACAAAGCAACAGAAACCGACTTCATGGCTCCTGTTGATCCTCAGACATCATCTTATTCTATGGATGCTGATGCCGATGGTAACGTGGTCATCAAATTAGCTGCCAAGACGCTTTTCCCCTATATTGCAAACGATGAGCAGTACAATGGTGGTGTATACCATATAGAGAGTATTAGTTCTAAGAAGATGGTTCTCATCATCGATAATGGCAATATTGCATGGCACTTCATATTAACTAGTGAAGACGATGTACCGCCTTCACCTGCTAAAGAGTGGGTGGCTGTCGACTCTCCGAATAACCTTGGTGCAGGCTTCAACACAGTTGGCACAATGGAGTTCTGGTGGGCTAATAGCGGTTGGAGTCAGTTAGGCAATCCAGAGTTCTCTTTTGCCGATGGTGTTTACACAATTGTTGCTACAGAAAATGGTGGCAGTGAGTGGCAGGCTCAGAATTCCATCCATCACGTAACGACCAACATTGTGAAGGGTGGCTACTACGACATCCGTTTCAAAATCAATGCCAGTGAGGCCGTTGACCGCTTCACCTTTAAGGTCTGTGATGAAGGCAACGACGACAATACCTTAATCTATAGAGGTGATTTGAGCCTGGAGGCTGGTGATAACGTGATTGAACTGACTGATATTAAGAGCGATGGCGAGTTTACTGAGGCAAAACTCTTTATCGATCTCGGTGGCATCAATCCTGGTACAACCATCAAATTAAGCGACATCATCATTCAGCAAGGTGAAGAACCGACTTTCGACGAAAGCGATCCTAATAACATCGCTTGGACCACCACTGACTCTGCAGATAATCTGGGTGCAGCATTCAATACAGCCGGCTCCATGAACTTCTGGTGGGCCGATGGTAACTGGAGCCAGTTGGGCGATCCTGAATTCTCTTATGCTGATGGTGTTTACACGATTATTGCCACTGAAAACGGTGGTAGTGAGTGGCAGGCCCAATGTTCTATTCAGAATGTGGCCATTAATATCGAAGAGGGTCAGGCATACGATATCAGTGTGAAGATCACAACAACTAAAGACTTGAATCGTTTCACCGTTAAACTCTGTGAGCAAAGTGATGATGATAATACGTTGCTCTACAATGGCAAAGTCTCAGTAGAAAGTGGTGAGAACATTGTCCAGTTCGCAAACCTCGTCGCTGCCTATGGCGGTAGTGATGCCGCTAAGGAGAATAAGGGCTCGTTCACCACAGGCAAATTCTTTATTGACCTGGGTGGTGTTCCCGTCGGTACAGAGGTGAAGATCAGCGACATCATTGTTCAGAAGCACAAATTAAAGTAATTTTCAATGAAACAAAAAATGAGTCTTCTATCAATCCTTTGGTCGTTATTTGCCCTATCAGCGTGTGGTGGTAGCGATGATAGCGACGGTGTCAGTACACCTTCGGAAATAACTATCACCGTTTTACCAGAAACCATCAATAGTCCTGCCACGGGAGGTAGTTATACCATCGACGTGACCACGACTGGTTTGGAATGGGGGGCTTATCCGGATTCTGAATGGATAAAGACTGCCGTCACTGGTTCTAATACCTCAAAAGGTAGTGTGTCTGTAACGATCAGTGCCAATAATGGCACTACACAGCGCACAGGTGCCATCATGATACAATCGGGTATTGGCAGAAAGAGCATCAACATTGTGCAAGACGCACCACTTCAAGTTTCAAAGACACAAGTCTATACGTCCTCAAAAGGTGAGACGGTTGAGATAGAAGTGACTAGTTCTTCTGAATGGAAGGCAATAGCTAGCGACTCATGGATTACAACTTCGAAGAGTGGTTCAACACTGTCCATCATCACTGCAGCCAATGATGCTTCTCAATCACGTACAGGTAAGGTGATGGTACAGACAAATGTGGAGAGTAAAGAAATCACGGTGACCCAGGAGTCAGCAGAAGACCGTGACATTACTGCTCCCGAAGGTTACCATTTGGTATGGCATGACGAGTTCAACGAAGGTTCTACTCTTAATACTGACTGGACCCATGAGGTAAAGAACTCGGGCTGGGTGAACCACGAATTACAGAATTACCGCAACGGTACTGTCGACGGTAAGCGGGTAACAGAACTCATTGACGGACGTTTACACATCAACTGCTTCAAGGGTAGTGACGGAAAAATATATTCCGGCCGTGTCTATGCCAAGGTCAAGCAAGGTTGGACTTATGGTTATATCGAAGCTAGCATCAAACTGCCGAAAGGTAAGGGCACCTGGCCCGCCTTCTGGATGATGCCTGTGAACTTCCGCTCCTGGCCGGCTGATGGAGAGATTGATATTATGGAAGAGGTGGGATATCATCCTGACTATGTATCATCAAGCCTCCATGCCAATGCCCATGTTCATTCAAATGGTACTCAGGTGACTCATGAGATGTATTGTAAAGGTGCAGAGGGCGAGTTCCACAAATATGCTATTGAATGGACGCATGAGAACATTACAACCTACGTTGATGGAAAACTGCAACTCAGTTATAACAACCGCAACTTAGGTCGCGATGACTGGCCTTACGATGATCCATTTTATGTCATCCTTAACTTGGCTTGGGGTGGCGATTGGGGTGGTGCTCAAGGTGTCGACGAATCTGCCCTCCCGGCTACAATGGAAATAGACTATGTACGTGTATTCCAGAAAAAATAAGAAAATAGACATGAAGCAAATAATAATAGCACTCCTTTTAGGCACTACAGGCACCGCTCAGGCACAAAGTCTGCCCGTGTATCTCGATGAGAGCATAAACATCGAGCAACGTATCGATGATGCACTGGGTCGTATGACGCTCGATGAGAAGATAGCCGTGATTCATGCCCAGTCGAAGTTTTCTTCGCCTGGCGTGAAGCGTCTTGGCTTCCCTGATTTGTGGACAGACGACGGCCCTCATGGTGTACGACCTGATGTACTTTGGGACGAGTGGGAACAGGCAGGACAGACCAATGACTCATGTGTGGCCTTCCCCGCTCTCACCTGTCTGGCTGCTACTTGGAACCCGGATCTAGCCCGTCTCTATGGCGAGAGTCTCGGTGAAGAGGCCCTCTACAGGAATAAAAGTGTGATGCTGGGCCCTGGTGTAAACATCTATCGAACCCCACTCGGAGGGCGCAACTTCGAGTATATGGGTGAAGATCCCTACCTTGCCTCGCGAATGGTGGTGCCTTATGTTCAGGGACTGCAGTCAAGGGGTGTGGCTGCCTGTGTGAAGCACTATGCTCTTAACAACGACGAGGAATATCGCCATCAGGTGAATGTCATTGTCAGCGACCGTGCCTTGCATGAGATCTATCTGCCAGCCTTCAAAGCCGCTGTGCAGGAGGGTGGCGCTTGGGCCATCATGGGTGCCTATAATCTCTATAAGAACCAACACAACTGCCATAATAATATCATGCTTAACAAAATCCTGAAACAGGACTGGGGCTTCGATGGTGTTGTGATTTCCGACTGGGGAGGCTGCCATGATACTGATGAGGCTGTGCGTAATGGTCTTGACCTTGAGTTCGGTACTTGGACAAACGGTCTGACCATGGGCAAGACCAATGCCTATGATGGCTACTATTTGGCAACAGCCTATAAACAGGCTATTCTGCAAGGGAAATACACCACAAAGGAACTCGACGAGAAGGTACGTCGTGTGTTGCGTCTGTTCTATCGTACTACGATGAATCGTAATAAACCCGTTGGTTTCCTTTGTTCCGAGAGTCATTATGAGGCTGCACTGAGGATTGCCCAGGAAGGTATCGTATTGCTGAAAAATGAAGTTGTGAAGAAAGATAAGACGCCATTACTGCCATTGGATCTTACGAAGACGAAGCGGATCCTCGTCGTGGGAGAGAACGCCATCAAGATGATGACTGTTGGCGGTGGCTCTTCCTCTCTCAAGGCTCAACGCGAAATCCTTCCTCTCGACGGTCTCAAGGAAGTTGTAAATTGTAAATTAGATTATGCTCGCGGTTATGTTGGCGATACCGTCCAAAGTTATAACGGCGTCACCGTAGGTCGCTCGCTCTACGAAACCCGTTCGCAGACAGAACTGACTGCCGAGGCAGTGGAAAAGGCCCGTGAGGCTGATGTCGTTATTTTCATTGGTGGTCTCAACAAGAGTGACCATCAAGACTGCGAAGGACACGACCGTCTTTCATACGACCTGCCATACGCCCAGAACGAGGTCATTGAGGCGATTCTGAAGGTTAATCCGCGTCTGGTTTATGTCAATATCTCTGGCAACGGTGCTGCCCTACCTTGGCTTGCGAAGGTTCCTGCTGTTGTACAGGCTTGGTTCATTGGCTCAGAGGCAGGCAAGGCAATCGCTTCCGTTCTGACTGGTGAAACCAATCCCTCAGGTAAACTGCCTTTTACATGGTATGCCTCTCTCGATCAGTGCGGTGCCCATGCTACAGGATCCTATCCCGGTACTTGGCGTGCTGACCACAAGATTATTGACGAAGAATATAAGGAAGATATTTTCGTAGGCTATCGCTGGATGGATCGTCAGAAGAAACAAAGCCCTTTGTTCCCCTTCGGCTATGGTTTGAGTTATACCACCTTCAAGATTGGCAAAGCCACTGCCGACAAACAGGAATTGACTGCCGATGGGAATATTACCTTCACCGTACCCGTCACCAATACAGGTAGTGTGGCAGGTGCAGAGACCATCCAACTCTATGTCAGCGATCTCCATTCTAAAATTGAGCGTCCCGTCAAGGAACTCAAGGCCTTCCGTAAGGTCTTCCTCCAGCCTGGCGAAACAAAACAGGTATCGCTCACCCTCGACAAGAGTGCCCTCAGTTTCTATGACGACGAGACAGGTCTGTGGACCGCAGAGCCAGGCGACTTCAAAGCCCTGATAGGAACTTCATCAAAGAACATTATAAATGATTATAAGTTTAGATTAAATTAGTTAGTTAGTAATTGTTTTTTCATCAGAACAATTTTGAAAGCCGGACTCTGTGAAGAATCCGGCTTTTTTGTGGATTAGTCTTTATGATACTACATAAAAAAGCGAGACCCGTTAAGGTCTCGCTCCTGTCATATATATGTTTAAATATCTTATTCCTTTACATACTTACCGAAGTCGAAAGGTACGCGCTCGGGTGCCCAGTCGGCAATCGGGTCGATAGCGATGATCATAGGAACACTACCATTCGGCGGGAAGTTCACCACATTAGAAACTTTGTCACTACCCTTCTGATAAACAGTCACCTTAATATCATTAGAAGCAGGATCGAAGGTGAGAGGCAGGTCGATGGTATCAAGCACTCTGTAGTAGTTGAGATCATTTGGCAGTTGCGTATTGATCATAGAACCAGGATTGAACTTGCTGCTCTTTTTCCATGTCGTGCCACCGATGTTAAGTTCGAAATCAAGTGTACCACCGAGAGCCTTGATCTCTGCGTGACGGCTCTGCAGAACAGGATCACCATAAGTAACGATACCACTTGCACTGGTAGTCTGCTCAACCTTAGAGGTGGTTACGATATCAACAACGACATCGTTGAAGTCGGTATCATCGGATTCGCCGAGGTCCTCAATCATATAACGCTTCACTTCCTTCATCTCAAGGTCTGTCACCTCGAATGACTGTGGAACGTATGGTTCACCAAACAACATCAGCACGACATCATTGAAGTCGTTGTCGCTCTTACGGGTGCTTGCATCCTCACAGCCGATAATCTTCACCTCAGGATTGGTCACACCAGGAAGGTTCGTAGGCAGGTCTGCCTTATCAAACTGGTACTCACGCATGTAGTTGTTGACCATACCCAGTGACTCGCCCTTCTGATTATAGCCTTCAGCAGCCTCCGTAATCTTCAGATAGAAATACATCTTAGCACCCTTTGGCAGACCAGAGAAGGTAATGTACTTTGACTGAATGGCAGTAGCATTCACAGTGTTATCACCATTTGTAGTAGATTCGCGAACCCATGCCTTTATCGGGAAGAAAATATATTGATAACCTACAGTCTTATATTCCTCTGTATAAAGATCCTGCCAACCAGTCTTATTCTTAAACTTGGCCTGCATATCCTCCCACTTTCTCCAGACGAGAATATCGCCGATGCCTTCAACGTGCATATAGAGATCGAAGTCACCACCCGACTGACCCATGAAGATAGGCATAATGGTGAAAGCATTATCAGGAACAGTCATAGCGAACGGCTTACCCAGGTTACGATTATCCTTACCTTCCTTAAACACTGAGTGCATCTTGTCGAGTGTAGCCTGCTGAACTTCCAAATAGTTGTCGCTCTTGGTCATTGTGTAAGAAGCGCTCTCACCTCTTGTACGAGACTGCTGAACATAAGAAGGAAGATTGTAATACGTGTCATTAGAACTAAAGTCCCAAGACTGAGTCGGCTTAATCTCACCATAGGTCTCGATGAAATTCTTCTTGTATGCCTCGATGAGTTTAGCGTTCTCTGCAGCCTCGAGTTCTGCAATCTTACCCTCATCATACAAATTTGTCTTCGAGCATGAAGAAATGCCCAACATCGCCATCATCATGGCAATCGTCATTAACTTTGACTTCATTTTGAAAAGATATTTAAATGGTTAATACTATACGTCGAAACGATTTCGGATGCAAAATTATGAGATTGTATCGACAAATAGGCTATTTTAACACACTTATTAACACTTTTCTTTAATTTATTGATATAAATCAAGCGTTTTCTGACTATAATTTACTTAGCGATGAGCGAAATGGCAAAGCCGCCACCTGGAGCCTCCTGAAGTTTGAGGGTCTGACCAGCCTTCACCACCTTCTTCGTGATAGTATATGCCTGAGGATTAGTCTCATAGTGGGCATTCTTCGCATCGGCATAGATGGTGCAGTCATATTGACGACCCTTGTCGAGGAAATCAAGTTTGACAATAGCCGTATGACCATTCTCGTCACACTTACCACCCACGAACCAGTTGTCAGTCCCCTTGGCCTTACGGGCAACAGTGATATAGTCGGCAGGCTCGGCTTCAAGATAACGGCTGTCGTCCCAGTCGCAAGCCACATCGCGGATAAACTGGAAGGCATCGTCGAATTTCTCGTAATGCTCAGGCAGATCGGCAGCCATCTGCAACGGTGAGTACATCGTCAGATAGAGGGCCAGTGAACCGGCGATAGTGATACGGGCCCATGAGGTATTATCACTCCATTCAGAAAGTTTGGTGACGAAGATGCCTGGCGTATAGTCCATCGGTCCACCTTGCAAACGGGTAA
>Ga0265301_10001064_pt1 | contig 37300 bp, 18 predicted proteins | sample AusTroGonzalo_MG_2_FD_193488 | JGI IMG/M metagenome (GOLD analysis project Ga0265301, IMG submission 193488) | Bovine rumen microbial communities from tropical cattle in Woodstock, Queensland, Australia - Gonzalo_04 | ecosystem: Host-associated > Mammals > Digestive system > Stomach > Rumen ...
GATTCCCTCAAGCTTACCGGTATAGTTGACGCTCATCATACCCATCTGCACGCTCACCTGGAAGCCATCGGCAGCATAGCTGACAGAACCGTCTTCATTAGATGTAGCACTAGCTTCGATGGTCAGACCGGATACCGTGAAGGGCATCGGAGCATCAAGAGGTATCGTGAAGCCGGAGAAGGTGACGTTAACCTTGCCTTCACCAGCAGGAGATACGGTGACTGTCTGATCGTCCGTGGACGTTCCTGCAACGCTATAGTCCTCACGGCTCATCACGGTCTGCTCGATTATACCCTGATAGACCTTGGTAGCTACAGGAATGAAGGTCTCCTTCAGAGCAGCAAGAGCCTCTGCATCGGCGGCGAAGTAGATCTCATCTATCGAAGCCTGGGTCAGTGTCAGGCGGAAGCCGGGAACGGCATCGGAGCTCGTCTTGATTCCCTCAAGCTTACCGGTATAGTTGACGCTCATCATACCCATCTGCACGCTCACCTGGAAGCCATCGGCAGCATAGCTGACAGAACCGTCTTCATTAGATGTAGCACTAGCTTCGATGGTCAGATCGGATACCGTGAAGGGCATCGGAGCATCAAGAGGTATCGTGAAGCCGGAGAAGGTGACGTTAACCTTGCCTTCACCAGCAGGAGCTACGGTGACTGTCTGATCGTCCGTGGACGTTCCTGCAACGCTATAGTCCTCACGGCTCATCACGGTCTGCTCAATCATACCCTCGTACACCTTAGCCACGGGAACAGGAACATACTCAGCGATGAGCCAGTCAACATTGCCATTGCTTGTCTGTTTGTCAGCATAACAAGGCTTGCCAGCTTCCTTGTCTTCAGCGTTGGTACCGACGAAGCGGCCTGCTGTTACAAGGTTGTTGATGCGATAAGCGCCATCTGCCAGAACGGTGAATGTCCAAGCGGCCTTTTTATCAGCCGCCGTTGACATAGTCCAAACATTACCACCTTCGAGACCTACGAAGAGGGTTTCATCAGCGTTGGCGAGATTGAACTCACCGGCAGCATCCGTAACGATGAACTCCAGAGGTGTAGCCTCCTCTGCAATGGTGATACCATCTGCTGTAAGATTCATGTAGAGAGGTGTCTCACCATCCAGACGAAGCTGGAAGGTGTAGGTCTTCTCCGCATCAGGCTGGGTAGCAGCAGGAGCGAATGTCTCCACAAATGCTGTGAGAGCGTCATTCGCTGTGTTGATACTCTCCTCCGTTGCTTCAGCGTCATTCAAAGCTTCGGTAGCAGTAGCTATTGCATTCGTCAGCGGAGCAATCTCAGTTTCAGCATACATGAACAAGCCTTCACCTACGGTGTACTTCGAAGCCTCTGCCTGAGCAGCATCGATGGCCTTCTGGAGCTCAGCCTTAGCGAAGTCGAGACCAGGAATCAATGTCAGCTTGACATTGTCGAGGTAGAAGTCGGAACGGATACCGCCAGCGGCATTCAGGGTGATAACAACATTTCCTGTAGCAACAGCCTCCTGGAGAGTGAATGTGGCAGTAACGGTTTGCCATTCGCTCTCATTGAAGAATGTAGCAGCAGCATTGTTTTGTCCAGGCTCAGAAGTCTCAGTACCAAGTACTGTTTCACCATTTACAAGGGCTATACCAACAGTGGTGTTTCCACTGGGGTGATCGCCATTGCTGCTGCTTGCAGCCTTATAGTCAACAGAGAGTGTGTAGTCGCCTGCTGGAATCTGTTCAAGAGCATCAGACGTCAGAGTAATCACTGTTGGATTGGTATTACTATTCCATCCCTGACGGAAGAAGAGAGAGTACTCACCATCGCTGGGAGCGGACGTACCGAATTGAGAGGACGAGCCTTCAGTCTTTGCAGAACGAAGCTCAGTGTTGTTGAACTGCGTACCCACACCTGCGAATGTCCAACCAGTCATCTCGATAGCGCCATTCGATGCAGCCTTCTCGCCATCGGCCTCAAAGCTTGCATTGGGAACCTTAGGAGCCACAGGTTCAACGCCCTTCTTCGCGTACTTCACATTCTTGAAGCTGAGCCAGCTGATGTTGTTATCTTCTGCAATGTTGAACTTAATGGTCAGCTTGCCATCCTCTCCAACAACACCTGCAGCGGTCACTTCCTTCAGATAGAACTGTGATGTGCCAACCTGTGCGCCATCGGCAACGTTGACAGCTTCGCCTGCGTTCGCCTGGAGAGTGATGCCTTTTGCAGGATCTTCTGCATCATTCTTAATACGTACGCGTACCCATGCGGTCACTTCGTATTCACCAGCCTCAAGGTCTGTCATCTCTGCGCTCAAGGTGTTAGCACCAAGAGATTCGCCGTCACCTACCCAGTACTCGAAGAACGGAACCTTGAATTCGGAGCCGTCAGTATCGCCTTCTGTGGACCAGCCGTTGATATACAGTGCAGTGTCGTAATCACTGGCCTTCACTTCGTTGATGCTCCATGCGCTGAGCAGGAGGTCATCGAACTGGTTGTCGGCGTGCCAACCGAATACCAACGGGTTCGTTGCGGCCGTAGCCTCCTCATCGGAGAGCGTTCCGGCCTCATACTTCTCGCTCAAGGCATCGATGCCAGCCTGGACAGTAGCGAAATAGGTGTCGAATGCAGCCTTGGCCTCTGCAGTATAGACATTGGTTTTCTCGGCGGGATTCTCGAAGTTGTCGATAACCTTTTTGACATTGGCATAGGCCGCAATAGAGGCCTTAGCAGCCTTCACGGCATCAATCAAGGCGATGACATCACCAGCAGTCTTAGCATCAGTCATGGCTTGTGCTGCAGCATTGCTCATTTTGCCTTCAGGAATCTCCACTTCATCGATGCTGGGCAGAGCTGCTACGTATGTCAGACGGAAATAATCGGCCTTGTACCAATAGTAGCCATCTTTATTGAAGCTACCGTCAGCATTACCACCGATGGCACCAATCGTGGCTGTACCGTCAGTTACATAGAACTTCATAGAGCCTTCGGCAAATACACCAGCAGCTGCACTGGAGAAGGCTTCGCTGTGCTCACCGTTAGCCAGCAAATAGAGACAAGGTTTGTTGCCCGCGGTGATAGCGTCGTTGGCCATCAGCGCCTTCAGTTCATACAAGCCATTGGGCAAGCCTGTTACCTTCTGTGTGATGGGATGACCATCCGGCCAAATGTTGAATAGGTAGCTACGATCAATGCCTTCGGTGATGTAAACACCTTCGTTTGCCTTAACACCGGTGTCATTACTTGCCTCAACCGTCCAACCTGTCAGGTCGCCAGTCTCGAAGCTCGGGTTGGTGATGTATGAGGTTGCATCATCGCCAGGCTGCAGTTCAGGCTTCTCTTCTTTCTCATCGGGTATCGCAGCCTCTGCATCGGCATCGCCGAGACGCACAAGTTTCCATGCGCCGATGGGGCAGTAGTCGCTTGCGAGGCCAACAGTCTTGGAGAGACCAATGGTAACATCACCTGCCTCGAAGACGTTGAACTTGACATTGTTCTTGTACTCGCCAGCAATGTACCATGCACGGGAATCAACAGCTGAATTGGGAACGTACAGACCATTGTCGAGTTGTGCACCTTCGTTATAGTTGGTTTCCGTAGCACCTTCAGAGAGGTTCATCACCTTGTGTGAATAGGTGTCCTCGCCAATGGCGGCGTACATGGTCAACTCCTTCTCCAGCTCTGTACCAGCAGCAATCTTAGCTTTCTCATCGTCTAAGCTACCTGCACGGTAGAAAGCATAGACAGAGAGTTCATAGAGACCAGCTGGCACATCCTTAAGGGTCTGGCTGACTTCAAAGGCAGCGTTACCGTTGTAAGTGATTAGGTTCATGGGAGCCTCATAAGTACGAGCCTTGAAGCCGTTTTCACTATATGTCCAACCTTCGTAACCATTCTCCAGATATGCAGGGTTCGTAATGAGAGCTGTTACATCCTCAGGAGTGGGATCAACAGACTCCCCAGCCTCCTCAGGTGTCAAGTCGCGAACCTTCGTGTACTGCACGTTCTTGAAGCTCAGCCAGCTGACATTATTGTCGGCTGCAATATTGAAGTTCAGCGTGAGGTGGCCGTCCTTAACGAGAGCCTTAGCGGTGTAGGTCTCTATCTGGAACTGGCTTTCGCCAATTTGTGTACCTTCGGTGACATCCACCGCGGCATAGTCACCTTCACCGCCACCATTCACATCCATAGTGATACCTGTAACATCGCCTACAGCGACCTCGTTCTTGGCGCGTACACGCACCCAAGCTGAAATCTCATAGAGGCCATTGTCAAGACCTGCCAGTGTGGCACTTGTAAGCGTGCTCTCAGGAAGGTTGCTTGTATCGGCTATCCAATACTCATAGAAAGGAACGGTGAAGTTGGAGCCATCGTTGTTTCCTTCGATAGACCATGTATTCACATGCAATGAAGGATCAGCGGCGAACTCCTCTTCAAGAGCAAAGCCATCACGGAGATAAGCAGCAGCAGCAGTGGTATTGCCTTCATGATGTGCTGTAACAACTGTACCAAGAGTTGCCCCTGCAGCCGCAGCCTCCTCTGGAGTGAGGGTGGCATCATCATACTTATCAGAAATGGATTTAATGGCATTCTCAAACGTGGCAATGGCCTCTGCTGAAGCGAAGTTATGAGCTTCCTTGATTGCATTAGCACTTGCTATAGCAGTTTTTGCGGACTCATATTTCTTGCTGAGGGCAATGTAAGCGGCTGTCGCATCTGTCAGGGCGTTAATCTTCGTGACATAACCTGCTTTCTTCTCATCCACGGCAGGAGCATTAGCCTTCGCGCCTTCGAGGGCGGATTTCTCGGTGGCCGTGAAAGAGTCATAGTCTGCGTATGCTGTCAAGGCATCTTCTGCGTCAGTAACAGCCTGCGACCACTGATCCTTATAAACGGTATAGTCAGGAGCACCATAGTACTTCAGTGTAAAGTCGCGGAAGATGGTCCACTTATCGGTCTGTGTGTCTTTGTTATCAATACCTATTTCGACATCACCTGCTGTCTCAATGAGGAACTTCAGGGCAACCTTGCCGTTACCATTGTCGAAGTAGGTCTTGGCTTGTGCCATTGTATTCACAACAGATGATTCAACACCGGGGATGAGGATTTTGTCTTCACCAGCATAGAAATAGGTGCTGTGGTTGCCTGCGCGGTGGAAGCCCGTAACGCCGAATTCCCATGTACCAGGAATCAAAGCTAACGTCTGATAGAACTTGAAGTTATTGTTGTAGAACTCGGTCTCACCATAGTTGACAACAGCCCAGCTGCCACCCGTCTTGTCTGACCCATTGAGTTCTGATGTCCAATAATCAGTATTAACACTTACAGAAGGATTATCAACAAGCACATTGGTGACATCAAGATAGCTACCATCAGCGATGGTCACATTAGGCAGTTCAGCCATGAAGGCTGCGCGCAACATTACGATAGCTGCTACTATGGCATCAGATGTGGTGGCTGCATTGACAGCCTCATCGGCAGCTACAGCATCTGTATTAGGAGCAATAGCCAAGGCATTTACCCGTACAGTCTGATAGCGAGCATAGGAGGCAACCAAAGCAACTGTTACGTTCTGAGCTACAGCAGTGTTGATGGCATCTGCAGCTGTGTTATACTCTTCAACCGTATCGTATGTCTTATCGTTGGCGGCAATAGCAGCGGAGATTGGTGAATAAGCCACATTGGGGATTTTGCCCTCATAAGCTCTTGCAGCTGCCACTGCCTCAGCGAGTTCTACCTTGGCAAGGTTGATGGGGTCACCATAGTAAGTGAGAGAGAATGAGCGCCAACACATCCAGTGGTCGCCTGTTGCGTTGTCGGCAATCAGACCAATCTCGAGGGATTCTGTGGTAGCATCAAGAGTGAAGTTGAGTGTGTTCACGCCATTACCGGCAGCTATCCAGTTGCTACCCTCTGTACGATTATTCACACTTCCGCATCCTACGAGTTTGATAGTGTTTTCACCTGCATAGAGTGTAGCAGTCATGTTGTCGCGAGTGTAGGCGATAGCTGTCAAAGCATAAGCGCCTTTCGGCAGATCTTTAAGCGTCTGTTTGGTCGTTCCTGCACTAACATTCCAGTATTCATAGAGATCAGCCTGCCTACTTGGTGTGCCAGAATTCGTCCAGCCATTTAGGCTTCCGCTAATGCCCGGTGCGGGATTGGTAATCCAAACATTGGTAATGTCAAAACCAGAGGTGATGATGATGCTGGAGAGGAACATGTTGCCAGCATCGGACAAAACAGCCTTAGCTGTGTTGATTTCCTCTACTGTCGTAGCAGCAGCCACAGCGTCATCCTGAGTGTCAATAGCACTTTGCAGCGTGGCAGCAGCACCAGTTTCATCGGTATAGGCCGATGTATTGTTCTTAAAGCCCAGCACGGATGAACGTACCGCTGTGTACTCTTCAACAGCAGCTACGAGTGGAATCTGAGCTTCAGGAAGAAGCTTCCACTGAGCATACGGAGAAGAGGCCGTACCATTATCAGAAACAACAGTGTTACCCTCATTGGCTGTAAGATAAGCACCGCTTCCACCGCCATGATTGTCGGCAGAAACGATGTTATAGACAGGGCCATTGTCTGTAGAAACTTGTGTGAAGGTCCATGTAGATTGCTTGTTACGGGACTGATCCATATAAACATCTCCAGCTGCAGCAAGATTCTCCAAACCATAGTTTGTATTTCCGACGCCAGTGCGGATGAAATAATTAGTACTATTTGCAATCAATTCTACATGGGTTGCGCCACCGACACCAGCAACAGTAACACTGGCTTGTGTCCCATAGGCGTTACCAGCCGTCAAGAATTGACCTTTTCCTACGTTGTAGATTACGTAGCTTCCAGCTCCAACCTCGGAAGCCGTCCAGCTTTGTGCTTGTGCACTCAGCCCGATCATGGCGGCGAACGCCGCCAATAAGAGTCTGATCTTTTTCATTTGTTAGTTAATAAATAAAGTAGTTAATAAAAAGCGTAAATTTGGGGGCAAAGGTAGTGATTTTTGCCGATGCAACAAGCATTTTAGCGAAAAAGTGTAAGATGAACACAAAAAAAGCGGGGCGACCTTTTGGCCGCCCCACTCTATCGGGAATTCATTTTGCGCGATTAATCGCGGCAAAACGAACTTTTTACTTAAACGACACCTTTTTGCCGTTGACGATGTAGATGCCACCCTTCACCATCCTCTCCACCTTACGGCCGGAGAGATCGTAGATGGCACCTACATTCTTGGCACCGTTGATATCCATGATGCCATCATAAGCGGGATCAACTTTGGCGTATTTCACGTTATTAACCATGAACCAGCCATTGTCTATGAAACCAGGATTGTTGACTGTCAAATGGAGGATACCATCCTCCCCTACGTAAGCAAAGCCCTCCGCAAGGTACTTTCCTTCATCGAATAAAGCCTTGGCCTGACTCATGCTATTAGGATCACTGCCCTCACCTTTGTCAGACGCCCAACTCTTCAACTGTATCTTATTGCCATTGGCTTCAAGATAAGCCAGAACAGTATTGTAACCCGTGGCATCGCGTGCCTCGCCTTCTTCGGCATTTCCATCACGATAGAAGCCTTGAATGCACAGTTGATAGAGACCGGAGGGAAGGTCTGAGACAGTCTGGGTGTAATAACCCGTTGCCTGCCACATCTCTGTACCATTCACGTTGGTTGCAGGCTGCTTCTTCTCTGTACGAACAACGGTCTCTGTCCAAGCACTTCCTGTTGCAAAAGTTAATTCCGTCGCCTCGGCAACATCAATCAACGCATCCAGTGCGAGCCCTGCGGCAGTGAATGCAGCCGTTCTCTCTGCAGCCTCGCGGGCGGCCACCATCTCGTCGCGTTCAGCAGGGGTTACGAACTGCCATACGGTCTGTGCATCGTCAGTATAGTTTTCACCTTTTGTGCCGTTGCCTGCCACGCGATAGACATTTTCAGGCTCTGCATCATTCATGAAGACATAAACGGACAAGCCGTTGTTGGTGTTCGTCAGTGTGAAACCGCCCTCCACCTTTGACAAGGTATATGCACCTGCTTGATCGGCATTGTCACCACTGCAATCAGAGAACATCCAAGTGTCGAAGCCATAAGGTAGATTGTTATCGAAACCACTGAGGGTGTACAGACCATTATTGAGATCGGTAACTGTCACGCTGATAGCAACGCCATACGAATCAACGACAGCAGCGGTACCCCAAGCACTACCACGGCTCAGGAAACGTCCAGTCATCGGATGATATACATAGTAGATGCCCTCTGCAACAGGCAGATTCGCCGTCAGAAATGCCTTTTCAGCAAGCAGCAGGGCATCAGTAGCTGCAAGAACTATTTCTACATCTACAGCAGTCATCGCTTCCTGAGCGGCAGCAATGGCAGCATTGAACGCTTCAAGACCTTCTGTGCGAGCTTCTGTCTTCAAAGCTTCAGCAGCTTCTATACCAGCTGCCAATGTTGCCAGAAGAGCAGGATCAACAACGAAGGTGGCGTTGATCTGTACCTCTGCATCAGGCATCACAAAGGTATTTTCTGTAACCGCTACATCTTCGTCACCCTGTTTGACACTGAGCTCGTTCAAAACATAACCCTCATAAGGAGTGATGGTCAGCGTGATAGTTCTTCCAGCAGCAGCCTTTTCCCGACTTACATCAACGGTTCCATACTGGATGCCATCGGAAATAATAATGGAATACATTTCCGGAATATCTTCTATCCAGAATGTAGAGCCCTGGTCGAAGTCACCCCAGTACTTCAGTGTACCATTCTGTGTGTTTAGATATTTAAGCGACGCATCCCACAGGCCAAAGCCCGTCTCACCGCAGGACCAGGTGGTTGTGGACTGTTTCTTCAGCACCCACGCCAGACTTTCAGGACCCATCGTGACGGGATTGGTACCTTGAGCATACTCATCAGCACCGGCAGCCTTATTGATAAGCTTAATCCCATAAGGAGTACCCATGAAAGCCCACATGTAAGCGTCGGTCTCTTCATTTCCAGCACCCCATATGGTTGCATCTCCATCTGTTGAGATATAGCGGTCTGCATATTTTGCATGGCCCAGCAAATAGTACCACTTGGCATCTTCATAACTGGTGGAAATCTCGAAGGGGAGTTCGGCAAGCGCAGCCGTCAAATTAACGACAGAGGTCTCTTCCGTCAGTATCTCCGTGTCGGGAATCAGGGTGGCGACAAAGTCGTTCTGTAGAGATTCAGGTGCGACAGCGGCAGTGCCTGCCTGTGCAACAACAACGGCCGAAGCTACAATTTGGTCATCGAGGATGACATTATAAGTAACCTCCAGATCCGTTGCAGGAACCGCATCGACATTCCACCTTGAGCCCTGATCGGTTGCACCTCGTGAGCTATTCCAATATCCTAAAACACCATTACGGCCTGCATCATTGAGATACAAGTCAGCGCTGGTGATGCTACGCAGGGTAAAGCCATCACCATTTTCCGTCAGAGCGAAAAGAAATGCTTCTGTCGTAGAAGGCGCATCTGTTTCTTGCATGGTTGGAGCTGCATCAGCGCACAGATATTTGCCCTCACCGGCACCCTTGTTGGCAATATAGAAATTTGAATAGGGGTTACCAAAGAAGGCCCACTTATAGACAGCTGATTTCTCATTGGTATCAGAAGTCTTGTAACGTCCACTATCATCCTTTACATTCTCATCAGCACGAAGATATTTGGAGCCGCGGATCTTAGCGTAATACCAAGTAGCATCCGCATAGCTGTTCGATGTCTGGAAAGGGAGATCATAGGTCACGGTGATATTGAAGGTGTTCTCACCAGCTGCGACCTCCAATGGTTCGAATTCATAGGAGCAATAAGCGCGCTTCAATGACTCTGGCACAGCATCAAGGATTGTACCTATTTTAAGCTTATGTGACAATCTGGCAACTTCATTTTCCTCAGTATCAGAAACGATGATATCTACACTGGCCATGGAAGCGAGGAGCTCGATAGCCTCGGTGGCATCATAATTCTCGTCAACGACAGTGATGGCATAAGTGTTGCCACCTTTTCCATCCTCAAAATCTTTCCACGTGTTCATGTACACATCCCTGTCGCCATCCATATTCAGCCAGTTTCCCCAACAGTCCTCCAAATAATACGGGTAGTCTTTAAAGCCAGTATCACCAAATTTGACACCCTTAACGACTGTAGCAAGATCCGTATTACTCTCCAATGCAACATTACCAGTCTCTCCAGCCTGCGCATCTGTCGTGTGACATACAAACTTCTTGTTGGTTACATCATACAAATATGTATCCTCATTAAAGGGAATGATGGCAAATGTGGAAGCGCTGAAGGAGAATGTGACGCCACGCAACTTCGTACCATCACCAGCGACATAACCACGCTTACAATTCAGTTTAAAACTTTGAACATAGACGGTCTCGGCAGATGAGCTTATGCTCACAAAAGCAAAAAGAGCAACAAGAAAACACTTCAAATTAGCGTAAAATTGATTCATTTCTTTTTGATTAATTGGCCTCTTGAATAATATATTTCTGCTGATGAATAGGAGCATCTAACATGGCTACCACATCACAGAAGGGCATAATACACCCTATATCGGGGACAAAGTTAACGAATTGTCGGGACACGGCAAGAAAAATGAATAAAAAAATGATGCAAAGTCACACTTTTTAGATTTGGGCATGCTTTGTGTAAACGATGGAGCATCGTTAACAAAACGGTGGAGCATCGTTAACAAAACGGTGGAGCATCGTTAACAAAACGGTGGAGCATCGTTAACAAAACGGTGGAGCATCGTTAGGATTGCACCTCTTCATCTTCAGGTTGGAACATCGAGAAGAATGGGAGATAAGGGGCCACACGGTTGGCTGCAAAATAACGGATGCGGTGAGGCAGGCGAAGCCAGCCAGAATTGACTGCTGACTGCTGACTGCTGACAGTTGAGGCCTTGCCCTGAAACTCTCGTATTTGTTGATAAAGGAGGACGGCGGCATTGAGGGAGGCAAGGAAATCACTGACGGGGAGAGAGAGCCAGATGCCGTCGAGTTGCGGAAGGCCTATGGCAGGCATGAGCTGCGGGAGGAGCAGCAGGGAGGGAACTAGGAAGATAAGCTGACGCGTAAGGGAGAGATAAATGCTCTTGCCTGCCTGTCCGATGCTCTGGAAGAAATTACCCGTAACCATTTGGAAACCGATGATGGGAAAGAGGGCCATATCGATGCGCATACCATGGGCCGCAACGGCGATGAGGGTAGAATCGGAAGTGAAAGCTTTTACGATGAATTCGGCAGAAATCTCACATAAGATGAAACCCGTGGTCATCACTACGGTGGCATAACCGATGGTCCTATAGAGGACTTCTTTGACACGGTCCTGCAGCTGTGCGCCATAGTTGTAACCCGCGATAGGTTGCATCCCCTGATTAAAGCCCATGACAATCATGGCGAAGAGGAAGAGAACCCTATTGACGATACCGTAGGCACCCACAGCCAAATCGCCACCATACTCCACCATACCACGATTGATGAGCAGCACGACAAGGCACGAGCAGGCATTCATCAGGAAAGGCGAGAGGCCGATGCTGAGAATGCCACCCACGATACGGGGCTTTAACACTAATGTGTCGCGACTGATGAAGACGACCTCCGATGGACGCGAAAAAATCCACAACTGCCAGCACAGCGACACACACTGCGAGATGACGGTGGCGATGGCAGCACCGCGGATGCCCATATCAAGGCCATAGATGAATAGGGGGTCAAGGGCGGTATTGAGGAGCACGGTGAGGATCGTAGCGTACATCGCCGTACGAGGGTGGCCTGCGGAACGCAGGACAGCATTGAGACCAAAGTAAAGATGTGTGAAAATATTGCCGTAAAGAATCCACTCCATATACTCACGGGCGTAGGGCAAGGTCTGGTCGGAGGCTCCAAAGAAGCGAAGGATGGGGTTAAGGAATGCCAGGACAGCAACCATGAAGACGATACCGATGAGAACGTTCAGCGTCAGGCAGTTGCCGAAGTAGTACTGTGCCTCCTCACGATTCTTCTGGCCCAGACGCACGCTGATCATCGTGGAAGTACCCACGCCGACCATCGCGCCGAAAGCGGCGCTGAGGTTCATCAGCGGGAAGGTGATGGCAAGGCCGGCAATAGCCATCGGACCCACACCCTGACCGATAAACATACTGTCCACCATATTATACAGGGAGGAGGCCGTCATGGCGATGATGGCGGGGACTGCATATTGCATCAGCAGGGAGCCAATGGGTTTGGTGCCTAACTCTAACGTCCTGTCATGGTTCATAAACGTTAAACACTAAATGTTAAACGATTTTTTCGGTGCAAAGTTAACGACTATTCACGAATAATCATTAACTTTGTGCCGAAAAACAACGAGACAACCATGAATATACGTTTTGACATCGAGTATCGCACCATCTACGGTGAAGACCTCTTCATGAACATCCTGGGTCGCGACGGCAGCGCCCGCCCTCATGCCATGCACACGCGCGACGGCATCATCTGGAGTATTGAGCTGGATGTGCCAAAAGCTATTGAGTATTACTACACGGTGACATGGGAGGGCCACGAAAAACGGTCGGAATGGGTGCTTTGCCCCCATAGCTTCGACCCGAAGGAGGTCTCCGATCCCACACTGCCAGCCGTACAGCGCGATGCATGGATGGACGCTCCCGAGAACTTCCGCATCGCAGGAACACTGATACCTGTGTTCTCGTTGCGCTCGCGCCGTAGCTTCGGCGTAGGTGACTTTGGTGACCTACGCCAGATGGTGGACTGGGTGGCGAGCACGGGGCAACGCATCCTTCAGATATTGCCCATCAACGACACCACGAATTCGCACACATGGATGGATTCATACCCCTATTCCTGCATCAGCGTCTTCGCGCTGCACCCGCAGTATGTAGACCTGACAGCGCTACCGCCCCTACACAACGAAGCGGACCGCAAGCACTTTGATGTCATCCGACAGGAGCTCAACGCACTTCCGCAGCTGGACTATGAGCGTGTGAATACAGCAAAGCTGGAGTATCTGGCGGTTCTCTTCGAACAGGAAGGCGAGAAAATGCTGAACAGCGAGGCATTCCGCACGTTCTTCGAGGAGAACAAGGAATGGCTCGCGCCGTATGCCGAGTTTCGCGTAGAGAAGGAAGGATTGGTTGGCTGCGCAATTGCGCAGCCAACCAATCCTTCCTTCTACTACTTCGTACAATTCATCCTGGCTTCACAATTGGCAGCAGTCCATGCGCACGCACGCGCACGCGGGGTATTATTAAAAGGTGATATCCCCATCGGTGTCGATCGTAACAGTTGCGACGTATGGCGAGAGCCGCGCTATTTCAACCTCAACGGTCAGGCTGGCGCACCGCCCGATGACTTCGCCGTCGAAGGGCAGAATTGGGGATTCCCCACCTACGACTGGGACGAGATGCTGCGCGACGGCTGCAGGTGGTGGGAGCGCCGTTTCCGCAATATGGCCCGCTACTTCGACGCTTACCGCATTGACCATGTCCTGGGTTTCTTCCGTATCTGGGAGATTCCCGTGCCGATGAAAAGCGGACTATGGGGACAATTCCAACCTGCGCTGGCCCTCACGCACGACGAAATCCTCAGCTGGGGCATTAGCGAGGAGACTCTAAAGAAAGGTATCGCACCCATTGTCAAGGCCAATAGCCTTGACAATGGATGCGATTACTTGTTCCTGCGGGACCATAAGAATCCTGAGCTGTTCCACCCACGCATCACGGCACAGAAGACAAAAATATTTCAGGGGCTGAGTGCGCAGGAACAGGAGGCTTTCAACCGCCTCTACGAGGATTTCTTCTACCACCGCAACAACCAGTTCTGGTACGAGGAGGCAATGCTGAAGCTTCCGAAGCTGGTGAAGGCCACGCGAATGCTGTGCTGTGCCGAGGACCTCGGGATGGTACCGGAATGCGTGGGATGGGTGATGAACGAGCTGGGTATCCTGAGTCTAGAGATGGAGTCGATGCCAAAAGAGGCATGGGTACGCTTCGGACAGGTAAAACACAACCCCAAGCGTAGCGTAGCTACCATCAGCAGCCACGACACCCCTACCCTACGGATGTGGTGGGACGAGGACAACGAGCGCACACAGGACTATTATAACAATATCCTTGGACACGAGGGGGCTGCGCCTCATCCGCTGTCCGGCAGTCTGGCAAGCGAGATTATCCAGCGGCATCTGGACTGCCCGTCAATGCTCTGCATCATCAGCCTACAGGACTGGCTGGCGATGGACGAAACCCTGCGCAACCGAGATGCGGACTCTGAACGCATCAACGTGCCGGCAGAGGTACACCACTACTGGCGCTACCGTATGCACATCAATATCGAAGACCTTCGTCATGACAAAGCCTTCACCGAACGCATCCAAGAGATGCTGGTGAAGGGGTACCGATAAAAAACAAAGAAGCCCGCCTAGGCGGGCTTCTCTATTTCTTAACCAAGGAAGCTTAGTAGGATACCGGCAGCGACGGCGGAACCGATGACACCTGCGACATTCGGCCCCATGGCATGCATGAGCAGGAAGTTGCGGGGGTTGGCCTTGGCACCCTCGGCCTGCGAGACGCGAGCGGCCATGGGCACGGCACTGACACCAGCGGAGCCGATGAGCGGGTTGATCTTCTCTTTCACAAAGAGGTTCATGAACTTAGCCAGTAGCACACCACCTGCGGTGCCGAAGCCGAAAGCGACAATACCGACGACGAGAATGCCGATGGTCTGGAAGTTCAGGAAGGCCTCAGCCGTAGCGGTAGCACCAACAGTCGTGCCGAGGAAGATGACTACGATGTTATTCAATTCGTTCTGGGCTGCCTTGCTCAGGCGCTCCACTACCCCACTCTCCTTCATCAGGTTGCCCAACATAAGACAGCCGATAAGCGTTGCAGCACTCGGGAGGATAAGGCTGACGATGATGGCCACGATGATGGGGAAGAGAATCTTCTCACGCTTGCTGACTTCGCGCAGCTGCTTCATCTGGATCTTACGTTCGGCCTCGGTCGTCAGAGCACGCATGATAGGCGGTTGAATGACAGGCACAAGAGCCATATAGCTGTAAGCCGCCACAGCGATGGGACCGAGAAGATGGGGAGCCAGCTTGGAAGTGAGGAAGATGGCTGTGGGGCCATCAGCACCACCGATGATGCCGATACTGGCAGCCTCGGGAGAGGTGAAGCCCATGAGGTGAGCGGTGATGAAAGTCACGAAGATACCGAGCTGGGCTGCAGCACCAAGCAACAAGCTCTTGGGGTTCGCAATCAGGGGACCGAAGTCAGTCATCGCACCCACACCAAGGAAGATGAGGCAGGGATAGATACCAGCTTTCACACCGATGTAGAGAACGTCCAGCAATCCGCCCTCTGCCAGCACATGACGATAGCTGTGGAAGTAGGGGCTGTCGGGGTTCAGGAACTCATCGTTCCACATGGAAGTGTGGAAGAGACCCGCATCGGGGATGTTGGAAAGCAACATGCCGAAAGCGATGGGCAGCAACAACAGGGGCTCGTACTGCTTCTTGATGGCGAGGTAGAGCAGGAGGCACGCGATGCAGATCATCACGGCATTCTTCCAGCCATCGCCTACAAAGAAGCTGGTCAGCGCCATGTCATCCCAAAACTTCGTCATCGCAGTAGCGAAGTCGAAGTCTTGGGCATGAAGAGAAAGGGGGATAACAAGCAATAGAAGTAGCAGACCCACCCCCCTGCCCCTCCCTTGTAAGGAGGGGAGTAAGAACTCTCGCAGGTTGTTCAATATTTTTTTCATTGTTTTTCTAATTATCTATATTTACAATGGTAACCACCCCCTCGCCCTTTGGAGAGGGGATTGGGGGTGAGGCTATGCCGTCTCCACCAGCGCCTGTCCACTCTGAACCTGGTCACCGACAGCTACGTTGACTGCCGTAACCTTGCCGCCGAACTCAGCGGTGATGTTGTTCTCCATCTTCATGGCTTCCATGACGACAACGGTGTCACCGACAGCAATCTCCTGACCTACGTTGACAAGCACCTGCTTGATGGTTCCGGGAAGAGGAGCTTCAACCGTGTGGGCACCAGCAGCGGGAGCTGCCGCAGCTGAGGGTTGAGGGGTTGAGGGTTGAGGAGTTGGGGCAGGGGCAGCAGCGGGCTTGGCAGCAGGAGCTGCGGCCGGAGCCTGCGTCTGCGGCACACTCAGGCCTTCGAAATCCACAAGGGCATCGCCCTGATTGACGCTGGCACCTACGCCGACATATACCTTGCGTACGATGCCGTCGGCCTCAGCGGTAATGCTGTTCTCCATTTTCATGGCTTCCATGGTGAGAAGCGTATCGCCCTTCTTCACCTTGTCCCCCTCGGCCACCAGTACTTTGGTGATGGTGCCAGGCAGGGGAGCTGCCATGGTGTTGGAAGCCACAGGGGCTGCAGCGATGGGTTTTGTGGCTACGGGAGCAGGAGCAGCAGCGTGGTTCACGACAGGACGCGGAGCCTGCTTCATCAGCTCGGGCACCTCCACAGTGTAAGTAGAGTCATTGATAGTGACGGCCAATTTACCGTCCTCCTGAGGAGCTACGGAAGCCTTGATCTCTTTGCCGTCAATATTGAATTTGAATTCTTTCATAATAATAAAAATTACAGATGTTGATTCAGCTCGGCATGCCAGAGCGGATGGTCAGGATGATGAATAGTAATGATGCCACTCTCTTCGTCGTGGCGTCCCTGCATGTAGAGATAGACAGCGGTAGCGATGGCTACATCGCGCGTACCCTCGCCCAGGTCATCCTTCTCTACGACGTTCTCTACGACCGTCTTCACGGCTTCCACGCCTGTCAGGACCTTATCGCGTGTCTTGCGCGTCACAGAACTGAACACGGAGAGGACGCAGAAGAGCACAATCAGGATCACGAAGACCGTCCCGATGCCCAAGCCTGTCATCAGCCATACAGTGGACCAGTTGGTTACTAGAATTGTCATAGGGCGGAAAGATTAGAGTGGAATATTCCCGTGCTTCTTGGCGGGGTTCTGCATACGCTTGTCTTCAAGCTGCTCGAGGGCGCGGATGACGCGGAAACGGGTGTTACGCGGCTCGATGACATCATCGATATAACCGTACTTGGCAGCGTTGTAGGGGTTAGCGAAGAGCTTGGTGTATTCCTCTTCCTTCTCTGCGATGAAAGCCTTGGCGGCCTCGGGACCCTGCTCTTCCTTGATGGCCTTGGCCTCCTTGGCGTAAAGGACGGCAGCTGCACCGGCAGCACCCATCACTGCAATCTCGGCAGAGGGCCATGCATAGTTCATATCACCACGAAGCTGTTTGCAGCTCATCACGATGTGAGAACCACCATAGCTCTTACGTAGCGTCACCGTCACCTTGGGCACCGTGCACTCGCCGTAAGCGTAGAGCAACTTGGCACCGTGCAGGATGACGGCGTTGTACTCCTGACCTGTGCCAGGCAGGAAGCCGGGGACATCCACGAGGGTGACGATGGGGATATTGAAGGCATCGCAGAAGCGCACGAAACGGGCACCCTTACGACTAGCATTGCAGTCAAGCACACCGGCCAGCTGTTTGGGCTGGTTGGCGACAATACCCACGCTCTGACCATTGAAGCGGGCGAAGCCCACAATGATATTCTTGGCGAAGTTAGGCTGTACTTCGAAGAACTCACCACCATCCACGATGCTGGCAATGACCTCGTACATATCATAAGGCATGTTGGGGTTGTCGGGAATGATCTCGTTGAGGTAGTCATCCTTGCGGTCGATCGGATCGGTGCACTCCACACGCGGGGTCTTCTCCAGGTTGTTTTGGGGGATATAGCTGAGGAGCTGCTTCAGCATCGCCATCGCCTCTTCCTCGGTCTTGGCGGTAAAGTGGGTCACACCAGACTTGGTGGAGTGCACGCTGGCACCACCGAGCTCTTCCTGTGTCACCACCTCGCCCAACACGGTCTTCACGACGGCGGGACCCGTGAGGAACATATAGCTCGTGCCTTCCATCATCAGTGTAAAGTCGGTGAGGGCGGGGCTATAGACCGCACCACCAGCACAAGGGCCGAAGATACCACTAATCTGCGGAATCACACCACTGGCCATGATGTTACGCTGGAAAATCTCAGAGTAGCCAGCGAGGGCATTGATGCCTTCCTGGATGCGAGCACCACCGGAGTCGTTGAGTCCGATGACGGGCGCACCAACTTTCATGGCTTGATCCATGACCTTGCAGATTTTCAACGCCATGGTCTCAGAGAGAGAACCGGCATTGACAGTGAAGTCCTGTGCGAACACATATACAAGGCGACCGCCTATCGTGCCGTAACCTGTGACAACGCCGTCACCCATATACTGCTTTTTCTCCATACCGAAGTTGTGGCAGCGATGTGTTACGAACATGTCCATTTCCTCGAAGCTGCCAGCATCAAGCAACATGTCGATGCGTTCACGCGCAGTGTACTTGCCGCGTTCGTGCTGCTTCTCAATGGCTTTCTCGCCGCCGCCCATGCGGGCTTTGGCACGGAGCTCAATCAGCTCCTGGATTCTTTCTGTTTGTTTGCTCATTACAACTGAATTTGTTGAAAATATGATGTCTATTATATTTGCGCCGCAAAGTTACACATTTAACAAGGAACGCGCGTAGTTCTCTGTGCTATTTTTTATTAAAATGGAAAAATAAGCGCATGAAATGATGAGAAGCGCAGAGAGCTTAACGACTCCAATCGTAATCCCAGACATCGCCGCGATAAGCCTTGACTGCTTCAGAGCCGTCACCCTCTTGCATCGTGGAAGGGTTAAGATTCACATTTCCCTCGTCATTAATCCTGTTGGACTGAACCACAGGACGCTCTAAACATATATAGCAGGCGTAAAGTTCAGGGGCACTATATTGATTCTTTTTCATCATGTCATTTAATGATTTAATGATAACTCTTTTTCATTCCTAACTATTTTATGAGGACCTTCCGGCCGTTCATGATGTAAAAGCCTCTGCGAACATCCTGTACACGTTGACCAGCAACATTATAGATAGTGCCCTCTGTGACATTCCCTTCAATATCCAAGATAGCAGTAGCATCTCCAAAATTCAGGACGAGCGCTTTGACATTGCTGCCCGTTGGTATCTGGAAGTATGAGCGCATACCCTTGATACCACCAGAAGTCAATTTCTTGACGCTGCTGTCGGTTGTGGAGATATAAGCCACACTACCATCCGTGGGTAGGGTCGTGTTGTAGAGGTGGGCAGCAAACTTGTAATCGCTGTCACCATACACGGCCTCCTCGGGATTGGTCACGTCAACATCGTTAAAGACCGGATTAACGACATCCGCTGCGGGCTTGACGATGTAAGGCTCACCTGCAATAATCTCCGTAGCATCCTTGAAGGAAATCTCGTTGTCATTGGCGCTATTGAACTCCTTCACAGTGCCCAGCGCGCTGATGTCGACAATATTGAATGGTACGCTGAAACCATTCCATTGTCCGCCCTTGAGGGTTCGGGTGAGTTGTACGATGGCATGGTTGGCATGGGGTGGAGCGTTAACGTCTGCATCACTGATAGTAACAAGAGGACCCAGGTATTCGAGCTTGGCATCATCGAAGGCAATCCACTCTCCAGGATTGGCACCAGTCTTTACACCAATCCTTAATGGAGCGTCATTAGCTATCTGGACGACCACTGAAGTACGAGTACCAGGATTGTTTGTCGGCAACGCCATTTCTTCACTGTTGGCATAGAGAAGGCAATTTGCAGAGCAGTGTGCGATAGCTGAGAAACGGTAGTAGCCATCGGGTAGCCCGCTGATTTCTTGATAAAGATCCGTTGCTTCCAGTGCACCACCGTGCCATGACTCCAAGAAATAGCTTCCGACTTTACCTGTCAGAGCATCGCTTTCTTGTGACCACCAACCTGCACCAGTTGTCTTCCAACCCACCGTACTACGACGCTCTCCGCCTGGATTCTCCAGCACGTAGGTGATGTCGAGCGGGTTATCATAGGTGGCATCCAAATAGCTCTGGTCGAAACGCTTCACGTAGTCGCCGCGCAGGATAGTGAAGATGTCAAAGTGACCGACGGCAGCATCCGTCTTGTTCAGCGCGGTCTCTGCATTGGCTTCGATTGTACCATCCCACGGACCAAGGTATCCAGCTTCAGAATAGACCCCATTCTGAATCGTCCAATAGCCATCGGGTAGATATGTATATGTGGTGCGGCCCCAACCAGCATCGCCGCCGCCGTTATCGCTGCAACGGTAGTTCCAGCCGGCGTTATACTCAGTCTGGAGCATATAGTCGGGATAGATGGCGTTGGCCAGAACCTGATAACCATTGTAAGCATCCACAGTCCACAACGGCTCCTTGCTCGTCATCGGGTTGACATCAGCATCGTACCACATGGACTTACTACCGCCCTGGTGGTTCGGATTCTTCAGTACCATCGTCAGATCCTGATCATGGTCGTAAAGTACGAAGAAGTATGGACTATAGTCCGCAGGCAGTGCCGTGATCTTCGTGAAGCCATTAGCCGCGAGCTGTTCCTTCAGCGAAAGCACAACGCCGTCAGCACCCATATAATAGAGTCTGAAGTTGTCGGCCATCGTCCAGTATCCATCATTAGACACGGTACCGCGCAGACCAACACGCAAATTACCTGCGGCAAATTCACCCTCTAAAGCATTATTATAGAAGTTACGATTGAGATAGGCACTACCCGACTCCATATTGTTGGGAACAAAGGTGCCGCCATCCGTTGTGTACTCACCATTACTGATGGACGAAGCCTGTGCGCCTGACATCACGTTCTTAATCTTCTGCGACGAGTTGTTGACGTAGATAACTGCGTTCACGTTGTCCGTACCACCGCTGTAAGCCGTATAGACATCTGCGTTACTACCCGGACGCTGGAAGGCATCGGCTGTGAAGCGATATGTGCCGGCAGGCATATCAGGCAGCACCTGATAGAGGTCGAAGGTTGTCTGGTAGAACTCCACAGAGCCGTAGCTGCGGGCTGGGTCGAGCGACCAGCCTTCTGCGCTGTCGGTAAAGTCTGCATTCTTGATAAGGAACGTCAAGTCGTAGTAAGCATTGTCAGCAGGCTTTGTGTTGTTGAGGAAAGTGAGACCTGCACTCTTAATGTCTTCAATATACTGGTTCACTTGATCCAGCGTCAAGGTGCCACTAATGGCCGAGTTGATGGTGTTAATGGTGTTCGTCAACGCCGTGGTAGCACCGCTGGTCTTATCGGTATGCGACACGTTCTTAGCTGCCGTATAACCGTTGAGATAGCCTTGCAGCACAGCAAGTTGGATATCAACGACTCCACTCTCAAAGGTTTCCACATCGGAACCTGCTTCTAAGATTACCCAGCGCTGCGTGCTGGCATCGTCCCAAATCCTGAAACCTATGGAGCCAACCACTCCATTTGCCTTGGCCTCCATAGCCTGACCGCTGGCAAAGTCAATGAAGTAATAGCCCTGATAGGTCTGCGAACCCACGTTCACATCCACGCGGCACTTCTTCATCTGAATGTCGGTAGCAGTATTCCCAGTGGTGAAGCCATTGTTCGCATCGGCACTGCTGTAGCAGATATATTTGTTTGTCGAAGCATTCTTGATATGGTATTTTTGAACGGAAGCATCGAAGGTGAGGTACCACGCTGCCTTGTCGTCACTCTGTGCCTGGGCAACCGACATCTCCTTCCATTCGAGGTTACCACTGTTGTTCACCACCAGGTAGGAGGTCAGCAGACCACGGTTCTTATCCTCGCACTTGATAAAGTATTTCGTGTTGTCGTCCTGTGGGAAAGCATAGTATGGCAGCAGCCACTGGCCATCGGTCAGTGGCAAGCCTCCTTCACCGAGGGCCTCGCAGACAAGGGCATTACCTATATAGAGCTGATCGGAGCCGTTGTCTTCCTGCGCGCCGTTGACACCGTAGGGCCACAGGTGCATCCCATCGCCGCTGAGCACTTCAGTCTCATTGTTGTTCCAGAAGCGGAGGGCATCCCAAACGGGATACTGGTTACGGGTGAAGTCGCCCCACATCCAGTGCTGACCGACGCCTACGCCGTGCAATGCTTCATGCATGAGCGTTCCGGGCTGTTGATAGCTCCAACTGTCACCTACGCTCATCCAACCACCATACGAGCACTCTGCCGTCGGCACACCACTAACGTGTCCGATATTTGGACCGAAGGTTGTCAACTGTGTGAGGTTGCTCCAATAGTAGTCAAAAGCTCTTTCACACGAAGCACGGATAATATTCGAAGCATCGTCATCGGTGCGGACATACCAGTTGATATGACCCTGCGGTAGTGTCGGCACCTTAATGACATCACCGTAACCCACGGCACCACTCTTTGTCATCGCATACGCACGAATATAATACATGGTACCTGGGGTAAGACCCTGCATCCAAATGACCTTGCCATACGAGTCAATCCAGTCGGTGGTATAGTTGTCAGCAAGCGTCGGGTTAGGACTAGTGCTCCAACAGAAACCTTCCTCCACGACATTGCTGCCCGACCATTCAAGACGACCAAAGATCCAGCTCGAGCCGCGAGCATAACGGGGACGAGTAGTGACGGTTGGAACCGAACCTGACGGATGACGCAGACGGTAGGCGCGTTCACCAGCTACGACAGCCTTGGCCGCGTTAGCTACGTTCGAAAGGTTTCCCCCGTTGATGGCAGAGGTCAGCGTGCTGATCAAGCTACTGTATTCCGAGTCGCCGCCGTATGTGCTAATGAGGTTATTGGCATAGTTCTTTACCGTGTTACCAGCACTCTGTATATAAGTATTGGTATTGCCTCGGTAAGTCAACGTGAAGTTGTCGCAACCTACCCAGTTACCGGAAGCACCTTCACAGACGAAGCCGATTTCTGCCGTGCCGTCGGTCACAAAGAAATCGAGGGTATAAGTGCCCAGCGTCGTCACAGCAGTGCGCAAGCCGTTACCCACAATCCATGCGCCCACCTGAGCAGCATTAGTGTTGTTCTGTGAGATGTTCATAGCGGCTACCGACAGACGATAGACACCATTTGAAAGACCTGAAACAGTTTGCTTCACAGAGGCCGTTCCTAGCAGCCCTGGTGCTGCAATCCAGCGCTCGATGTAAGTGTTGCTATTTTTGTAGTTCGACATCCCGTCGTTGGTCTGCAATTGCATCTTGTTCACCGTCCATCCGTTAGTTCCATCCTCGAAACTCGGGTTGGTGATGCTCTGTGCCGCAACTCTTGTCGTCAGCACTATTGCAGCAAGCATGATCAGAATCTTTTTCATTGAATAGGTATATAATGATTGGATCTTAGAGGTATCAGCAGAAAGCCGCCAAACAATCATCTGGCGGCTTTCTTATAAAGATTGATTTTATTCCTTGCCGAGCAACAGCTTCATCATCTCACAGGCGGCTTTCGCTACGCTGGTACCAGGACCGAAGACGGCGGCGACACCAGCCTTGTAGAGGAAGTCGTAGTCCTGGGCGGGGATGACACCGCCGGCGATGACCATGATGTCATCGCGGCCGAGCTTCTTCAACTCTTCGATGAGCTGCGGGATGAGGGTCTTGTGACCTGCTGCCAGTGAGCTGGCACCGACGATGTTGACGTCGTTCTCCACAGCCTCGCGAGCTGCCTCGGCGGGCGTCTGGAAGAGCGGACCCATATCAACGTCGAAGCCGCAGTCGGCATAGCCGGTAGCAACAACCTTTGCGCCGCGGTCGTGACCGTCCTGACCCATCTTGGCAACCATGATACGAGGACGACGGCCCTCCTGTTTTGCGAACTCTTCGGTGAGGCGGCAGGCTTCCTCGAAGTCTGCATCGGCCTTGCTTTCTGAACTATACACGCCTGAAATGGTTCTGATGACTGCTTTGTAACGGCCCACGACAGCTTCGCAGGCATCGCTGATTTCGCCGAGGGTGGCACGGTGGCCGGCGGCGGTGACGGCGAGGTCGAGGAGGTTGTGCTCGCTCTTCTTACCATCGGCAAACTCCTGCACGCAGGCGGTGATGGCAGCGAGGTCCTTCTTGACCTGCTCGTTGTCGCGCTTGGCGCGGAGTTCCTTCAAGGACTCCTCCTGCTGCAGACGCACGGCGGTGTTGTCGATCTCGAGGATGTCGATGGGATCTTCGTGCTCAAGACGGTACTTGTTCACGCCCACGATGGTCTGCACGCCGCTGTCGATGCGAGCCTGGGTACGGGCTGCAGCCTCCTCGATACGCATCTTGGGCAGTCCTGTCTCGATAGCCTTGGCCATACCGCCCAGCTTCTCGATTTCCTGGATGTGCTCCCATGCCTTGAGGTACAGCTCCTGTGTCAGCTTCTCGACATAGTAGGAACCAGCCCACGGGTCGATGTGCTTGCACACCTGTGTCTCGTTCTGGATGTAAATCTGCGTGTTACGGGCAATACGGGCGCTGAAGTCCGTAGGCAGTGCGATAGCCTCGTCGAGGGCGTTGGTGTGCAGCGACTGGGTGTGTCCCAGCACGGCAGCCATAGCCTCGATACAGGTGCGACCCACGTTGTTGAAGGGATCCTGCTCGGTGAGCGACCAGCCGGATGTCTGGGAGTGAGTACGCAGTGCCATGGACTTCGGGTTCTTGGCGCCGAAGCTCTTGACGATCTTAGCCCAGAGCAGGCGACCGGCACGCATCTTGGCAATCTCCATGAAGTGGTTCACACCGATAGCCCAGAAGAAGCTGAGGCGCGGTGCGAAGGCATCCACGTCGATGCCGGCGTTGATACCGGCGCGGAGGTAGTCCATACCGTCGGCCAGCGTGTAAGCCAGCTCGATGTCGGCAGTAGCACCAGCCTCCTGCATGTGGTAGCCGGAGATGGAGATGCTGTTGAACTTCGGCATCTTCTGTGAGGTGTACTCGAAGATGTCGGCGATAATCTTCATGGAGAAGGCGGGCGGGTAGATGTAGGTGTTACGCACCATGAACTCCTTCAGTATGTCGTTCTGGATGGTACCTGCCATCTCTTCGAGCTTGGCGCCCTGCTCCAGACCTGCGTTGATGTAGAAGGCGAGTACGGGGAGCACGCCGCCGTTCATGGTCATGGAGACAGACATCTTATTCAAAGGAATGCCTGCGAAGAGCACCTTCATATTCTCGAGGGAGCAGATGCTCACACCAGCCTTACCGACGTCACCGACCACACGGGCGTTGTCGGGGTCGTAGCCACGGTGTGTGGGCAGGTCGAAAGCCACGGAAAGACCTTTCTGACCGCTGGCGAGGTTACGACGATAGAAGGCGTTGGACTCTTCGGCGGTGGAGAAGCCAGCGTACTGACGGATCGTCCACGGACGGAAGGGGTACATCATGCTGTACGGGCCACGGAGGAACGGAGGAATACCAGCAGCGAAGTTCAGGTGTTCCATGCCTTCGAGATCTTCCTTCGTATAAACGGGCTGAATATCTATCTGCTCAGGAGTCTTCCAGTTGGCAGTGATGCCATTCTCCTTTTGCCATTGCTGACCATTCTTCTGTTCGATGCCAGCAAATATGTCTATGTTCTTAAAATCAATGCGTGCCATAATCAGATACCAAGTTTAGCGTTCAACTCTTTCAGCGTCTTGAGCTGGTCAACACGCACGTGGATGAAGTTCTCGATGCCGGCAGCCTTGAGGTCTTCCGAGCAAGCGGGAGCACCTGCGATGATGAAGATGGCCTTGGGGTCGGCAGCCTTGAGGGCATTGAAAGCGGGGATGCCGTAGTCTGCATACTCGTCGTCGCTGGAGCAGAGCACCACGATGTCGGCACCGGCCTTGACAGCAGCCTCAACACCTTCCTCCACAGTGGGGAAGCCGAGGTTGTCGATGACCTTGTAACCGGCAGCAGCGAGGAAGTTACAGCTGAACTGGGCACGAGCCTGACGCATGGCGAGGTTGCCGATGGTCAGCATGAAGGCGATGGGCTGCTTGGCAGCCTTCTCGGTGGTGAGGCGCAGCGTCTCGAAGTCTGAGGCGAGGCGGCTGGTCTTCAATGCGGGCACGTCGGGATCGCTGGAGTGCTTGCAGGTGCAGTCGCAAGCGAGCGGTTCCTTGCCTTCGCTCGTCTCAGTGAAGTTGGGGAACTGGTTGGTGCCGAGCAGGAACTCCTTACGCTTGCCGGCATTAGCGTGACGGGAAGCGTCGGTGCCGTTGATGGCCTCCTGGATCTTGCCTTCCTTGACAGCAGCGAGGAAACCACCCTCTTCCTCTACGGCGAGGAACAGCTTCCAGGCTTCCTTGGCGATGGCCACGGTCAGCTCTTCTACGAAGTAGGAACCACCACTGACATCGACGATCTTGTCGAAGTGGCACTCCTCCTTCAGCAGCTGCTGCTGGTTGCGGGCGATGCGCTCAGCAAATTCAGTCGGAGCCTCATAGGGAACATCGAAGGGCGTGACGACCACGGAGTGTACGCCAGCGAGGGCGGCGGACATCGTCTCGGTCTGAGAACGCAGCATGTTCACATAGCTGTCGAAGACGGTCATATTGTAGGTCGTCGTGGCAGCATTGATGCACATCTTGGCGGCGCAGTCGCACTTGGGGGCGTACTGCTTCACAATCTGTGCCCAGAGCATGCGGGCAGCACGGAACTTGGCAATCTCCATGAAGTAGTTGCCGCCGATACCCATGTAGAACTTGATCTTCTTGGCGGCGAGATCAACATCCACGCCGGCGTTGATGAGCTGCTCCAGGTATTCCTTACCCCAAGCCAGGGCGTAACCCAGCTCCTGATAGACGTAGGCACCGCTGTTGCACAGCAGATCGCTGTGAACCATCACGCAGCGCAGGTTGGGGTAGTCCTTCAGCTTCTCCACGAGCTTCGGCATGTCGGGCAGCAACATAGTGGTATCCTTGCCCTTCATCAGCATCCGCTCGATGGGGTCGAAGCCGATGCCGCCGACAATCTTTTCCTTGTCGTAGCCTTTCTTCTCGTAGTAAGCCAACAGGATGTCGGTCAGCTCGAGCACGTGGCGCTGACAGGTGCGGAAGCTCACCTCCACGATGTCGCAGCAGATGCCGTCGAGCAGCGTCTCGATGAGTTCGGCGCTCACGTTCTCGCCATGAATGCGGAAACCGAGCGAGTCAACACCTTTGTTCAGGATGTCCAATGCCTTGGCGTTGGCTTCCTTGGGATCAGTGACAACGATGTTCTGACGAACATACCAGACATTGTTGTCTTTCTTGTTGCCGCGTACGAAGGGGAACTCGCCCGGGAGGGCGTTGACGGTGGGCAGCTTGTCCACGTCTTCCTTCAGGTAGAACGGCTGCATGGAGAAACCTTCGTTGGTTCTCCAGACCATTTTCTTCTCATAGTCAGCGCCCTTGAGGTCAACCTCAATCTTGTCGCGCCATTCCTGGCGACTCGGGGCGGTGAAGTCCGCGAAGAGTTTTTCTTTACTATCTGCCATAGTAAGTTTGAAATTAAAAATTTATAAGTTTAAGGTGTATTTGCGTCTTAAAAGCGGACAAAGTTACCAAAGTTTGTCGGAGCGGCCAAATTTGCGGGACGAAATCTTCGCACGCGAACTTCTTTTTCAATTATTTTAATTATTCGACCTCACTTCGGGGGATTTCGATGACTTCAAGGTCGCGAAAAGTGCCTTCATCGGCCGTCATGCGCACAAGCGTACGAACCTGATGCCAACCTTGAAGTCCTGCAGCACCAGGATTAATGTGAAGGAGCCCCAACGTTTTGTCGAACTGGACCTTCAGAATATGACTGTGGCCACAGATAAAAAGCTTCGGAGGTCGCGTATATAGTAGGTTGCGGATGCCCCAGTCGTAGCGCCCCGGATAACCTCCGATATGCGTCATCAACACATCGGCACCCTCGCAGTTCCAGCGTAGCAACTTTGGAAACATACGTCGCAGATCGCCACCGTCGCAGTTACCAACCACGGCACGCAGAGGCCGAAAAGCAGCCAGACGATCAGCGAGCTCCGTGCTACCGATGTCGCCAGCATGCCATATCTCATCACATTCCTCGAAATACTTGAGATAGCGTTCATCCCAATAAGCATGGGTGTCTGAAAGGATTCCTATACGTTTCATTGCGGGAACAAAGGTAAAGATAATCTGTTGGAAAGCTCTCATAAACCGCAAAAACTTTAAACTTTAAACCTTAAACCTTAAACTTTTCACTTTTCATTCTTTCATTTTTCACTTATTTTGTACCTTTGTCGCCAAATTGGATTAAAGCACAGCAACTGCATATGATTGTTTGTATTGCAGAAAAGCCCTCAGTAGCGCGTGACATCGCAAAGGTGTTGGGTGCGACGAATGACCGTGGTGGCTTCATCGAAGGCAACGGTTATCAGGTGACATGGACCTTCGGCCATCTCTGTGAACTGAAGGAGCCTGGGGAATATTCCCCAATGTGGAAGTCATGGAGTCTGGCACAACTGCCGATGATCCCACCTCGTTTCGGCATCAAGCTAAAAGATGACAAAGGTATCGAAAAGCAGTTCGCCATCATCGAGAAGCTGATGCAAGCCGCCGACGGCATCATCAACTGCGGCGATGCCGGACAGGAGGGAGAACTCATCCAGCGGTGGGTAATGCAGAAGGCCGGAGCGAAATGTCCCGTGCAACGTCTGTGGATTAGCTCCCTGACGGAGGAAGCCATCCGAGAGGGCTTCCAAACCCTGAAGGACCAACGTGAATACCAAAGCCTTTACGAAGCCGGCCTCTGTCGTGCCATCGGCGATTGGATGCTTGGCATGAATGCCACGCGCCTCTACACACTGAAATATGGCCAGAATGGTCAGAAGCGACAGGTCCTCAGCATCGGACGTGTGCAGACACCAACATTAGCTTTGATTGTCAACCGCCAACGCGAGATAGACAACTTCAAGCCCGAGACATACTGGGTGCTGACGACTAAGTACCGCGATACTGTCTTCACAGCCGTCATGGAGGAAGGCGATCGCGGTTTCAAGACTCAGGAGAATGGAGAAAAAGCGCTGGCGGCCATTTGCGAGCTGCCCTTCACGATCACATCCGTAGAGAAGAAAGCCGGTAAGGAAGCACCGCCCCGCCTCTTCGACCTCACGTCGCTGCAGGTGGAGTGCAACAAGAAATTCGGTTACTCCGCCGAGCAGACGCTCCAGCTCATCCAAAGCCTCTATGAAAAAAAGGTGACAACCTATCCACGTGTCGATACCACCTTCCTCCCCACGGATGTCTATCCCAAATGTCCGCAGATTTTAGCGGCTATGACACCTTATGCGGGCTTCATCAAGCCTCTGATGGCTGACGGAAAGCCGTTGGCCAAGAGTTCCAAGATTTTCGACAATTCCAAGGTCACCGACCACCATGCCATCATCCCCACCCCCGTGCCCGTCACAAGTGTGGCACTCACCAACTTTGAGAAGCGCGTCTATGACCTCATTGCGCGCCGTTTCATCGGTGTTTTTTACCCCGAATGCAAGTTCGAGCAGACAACCGTGATGGGGGAAGTGCGTTGCGAAGGGTTAAAGGCCGGCACCTTCGATGATTTCATTCCCTTCAAGGCCACTGGCAAGCGCATCACCGACCCTGCCTGGCGTGTGCTGTGGGAAAAGAAAAAAAAGGAGGAAGAGGATACTACTCCCGATGGTTCTCCCGAAGGCCAGGAGGATGCCGAAGCCGAGCACTCATTACCGGCCTTCAAAAAGAGCGAGAGCGGTCCGCACGAGCCCAATTTGGCCGAGAAGCAGACCACGCCGCCCAAGCCCTACACCGAAGCCACGCTCCTCCGTGCCATGGAGACGGCAGGTAAACTGGTAGAGGATGACGAGCTGCGCGATGCCCTCAAGGAAAATGGGATCGGACGTCCCTCCACTCGCGCCGCCATCATCGAGACCCTCTTCAAGCGCCAGTACATCCGACGCGTGCGAAAGAGCATCGCTCCCACGCCAACGGGTATCGCCCTCATCGATATCATTCATGAGGAACTTCTAAAAAGTGCCGAACTCACCGGCATTTGGGAGAAGAAACTGCGCCAGATTGAGCGTCATGAATATGATGCCAAGACCTTCATAGAGGAACTCAAGAAGATGGTCTCTGAGATTGTCACAGCCGTACTCTGCGACAACAGCAACCGACATGTCGCAGCCTCAGGACAATAAAAGAATGATTTCGCACGTTATCTAAAAAGACCCACCCCTGACCCCTCCCGTGATGGAGGGGAAAGTCCTCATGAATTCGCAGATGAATAGAATATATACTACTTTGCGCCAGTTACTCCCCTCCTTTACGGGAGGGGCTTGGGGGTGGGTCCTTCCTCTTCTTCTTCTTTCTTGCAACGCCGAAAGCAGCATGAAGAAGGGTGATCAGTACTATGCGCTAGGCGAGTACTTCGATGCCGCAGCAGAGTATAAGGCCGCCTACAGCAAGACACCTACGAAGTTACGCGACAAGCGCGGCGAGCGAGCCATCAAAATGGCTGACTGCTATCAGCGTCTCAACTACACAGCTAAGGCTATCGGAGCCTATCAGAATGGTATCCGTTACACGGAGAAGGCGATGGCAGACCGCAAGAAAGCGGAAGCGCTCGCCTCCACATCAGCTAAGAAGAACACGAAGAAAGATGCCGCTCCCCGGCCATCCCGAGCCAGCAGTAAACGCAACCGCAAAGGCAACGCCAACGCTGAACAATCCTCTGCCGTTGTTTCTTCGGTATTTGCTGAGGAGCTATCTCCGGAAGATAGCCTCGCGGAGGCCGCCATCCTTGATGCCACGCTCCGGCTGGCACGTCTTCAGCAGAAGAACGGCGATTACAAAAATGCCATTAAGAACTACGAGCGTTTCATAGAGGACAGCAAGACGCTATATCCCCTCTACCCCTCCATCTGCACACCGCAGAACGACACCCTTGCCATGAACGGCCTTATCGGCTCGCGACAGGCACCCACGATGAAGCAGAAAGGCTCATTATATTCGGTGAAGAAGGAACCTCTTCTCAATTCACGACGCTCAGATTTCTCCCCAGCCTTCTTCGGCGATGACTGGAGCCAGCTCTACTGGACCTCCACGCGACCGCAAGCCACTGGCGATGACCTCTCAGGCATCACGGGCACCAAGTATGCCGATATCTTCTGGTCGAAGAAGGATGACAAAGGCAAATGGAGCAATCCCGAAAAGGTAGAGGGCGAGCTCAACACCCCTCTTGACGAAGGTGCCTGCAGTTTCTCGCCCGACGGCAAGACCATGTATCTTACCTACTGCGCCGCCGACCCCGAGTATCCCCGTTATGCCCAAGTCTATACCTCCAACCGTAGCGACGCCTCGTGGTCGAAGCCACAGCTGGTAAAGATTAGCAAGGACACGCTCTCCTGCTTCGCCCACCCCGCCATCTCGCCCGATGGCGAATGGCTCTATTTCGTAAGCGATATGCCTGGCGGCCATGGCGGCAAGGATATCTGGCGCATCGGCATCAGCGGTACCAATATCATCGGTGGTGCCGAAAATCTGGGTGCTCCCATCAATACCCCTGGCGATGAAATGTTCCCCAGCTTCCGCTTTAATGGAGATCTCTATTTCTCCAGCGATGGACACCCTGGCATGGGCGGTTTGGATCTCTTCATCGCGAAGCAGGACACCGCCACCCAAGTCTGGAGCATCAAAAACCTGGGCTACCCGATGAACTCCGCTGGCGATGATTTCGGCATGACCTTCGAGGGCGTGCACAACCGCGGTTTCTTCAGTACCAACCGTGGCGACGCCCGCGGCTGGGACCACCTCATGAGTTTCGAATGTCCTGAAGTGCTGCAAACAGTCAAGGGATGGGTCTACGAGAAAGATGGCTACGAACTACCAGCCGGCCTTGTCTATATGATTGGCAACGACGGCACAAACCAGAAGCTCAGCGTGCGTGGTGACGGCTCCTTCACCGCCATTATACAGCCACACGTGGATTACATCTTCCTGGGGTCCTGCAAGGGCTATCTCAACCACGTGGAACAGCTCTCCGTAGAAACCTCTAGTATCAGCCGCGAGTATGTATTGCAGTTCCCACTGGCGTCCATCAGCGCACCTGTGCTCGTGCGCAACGTATTCTATGAGTTCGACAGTGCCGCACTCACCGAGAACAGTACCGCCGCCCTCGACAGCCTCGTGGCACTCCTGAATGAGAACCCCAACGTGACAATCGAACTCAGTGCCCACTGCGACTATCGTGGCAACGATCAATACAACGAACGTCTCTCACAGCGCCGTGCTGAGAGCGTTGTCAACTATCTCATTGCCCACGGCATTGCTGCTGATCGTCTCACACCCAAGGGCTATGGCGAGAGCCGCCCTAAGATTGTCAAGCGGCGCATCGCTGAGCAATACCCCTTCCTGCATGAAGGCGACACGCTCACCGAGGACTTTATCCTTGCCCTCCCCGAAGAGCAGCAAGAGCCCTGCAATGCCCTCAACCGCCGCACTGAGTTCCGCGTGCTCCGCACGACCTACGGCCTCTTCGATGCAGTACGTCCCCAGCCCGAATCCAAGGCTACCACCAAGGACGAATAGCTTTTTTCTCCCTCTTAGCGAAAAAATATTCACTTTTTGTGCGCGATTCGACAAAAAAACACTACTTTTGCCGCGCTTAACCATCCTTTATATCTCAAATGGACGATTATCACCAACGTAACAACATGAATTGAGGACTGGAGTTCGCATTCGCATGGCGGGCTTCTGGCCCGAAGCTTATCTCAACGGTAAACGTTAAACGCTAAACGAAATCCTGACGATGCGAACATTCTGGAACACAACTCATGGTCTGCATACGCTGGACCAATGGCAGCCCAACTGCTGGGTACAGGTGACGTGCCCCACGGCTGACGATTCTCACTACTTACAGAACGAACTTGGCATCCCCGACTACTTCCTCGACGACATCGCCGACACGGAAGAGCGCGCTCGCTATGACTACGACGACGGCTGGATTCTTATCATCCTGCGTATCCCCTATGTCAAGGAGGTGAAATCGCGAACACCTTACACGACCATCCCATTGGGTATTATCCTCAAAGGTGAAGTGTGCATTACGGTGTGTAACTTCGAGACCAACCTGATGATTGACTTCGTCACCTACCAACAGAAGCGTGGCGTAGGCTTCACTGACTCTGTGGATATGGTCTTCCGTCTCTTCCTCTCTACCGCCGTGTGGTTCCTAAAGCGCCTGAAGCAGATCAACGCCCGCATCGAGGGTGCCAAGCAGCACCTCGACCGCAAAGTCGATAACGCCGACCTTATCGCCCTCTCGCGCCTGCAAGACTCACTGACCTACTTCGCCACCTCTATCCGCGGCAACGAGACGCTGCTGTCTAAGCTGAAGTTCAAGCTGCCCGTCGATGAGCTGGATGCAGACCTCATTGAAGATGTCAGCATTGAGATGAACCAGGCTCGCGAAACCACCGGCATCTACTCCAACATCTTGGAATCCACGATGGACACCTACGCGAACATTATTAATAATAATATGTCCACAGTGATGAAGACGCTGACCATCATCTCCATGTTCCTGATGGTACCCACGCTCGTGGCCAGCCTCTTCGGAATGAACCTACGCAACGGCATGGAGGCCAGTCCGCTGGGTTTCTTCCTCGCCATCATCCTATCCATCGCCCTCACCGCCATCTTCTGGTGGTACGCCAAGCACAAGTCCTGGCTTTAGAAGCAGATGAAACACAAGAAAGACGAAAAATGAGGCACGTAAATCAACTTTTTCGTCTTTCTTGCTTCTTATCTCAATTATTTTACGTTTATTTGCAAGCCTTTTAAGCAATAATGAACTTTTTAGCTACTAAATTGTAAGCACAATGATTGAAACCAACGAACTGCAGCCCACTCCCGAAGTGGAGGCTACAGAAGTACAAGAAACGCAGGCGCCCGTCGCAGAACCACAAGCCGAGACGCCAGCCGTAGAAGAATCCCCCGTTCCCGAAACCGAAGAACCCTCAGCGTCAACTGAGGCCGAATCTTCCGCCGAGGAGAACACCGCCCACCCGCTGTATGAAACCAAGGAGCAGGTCGTGAATCGCCTGCGTGAGATTCAAGCCGAGGACAACGGCGGTGATCGTAGCGAATTGGACCTACTTAAGCAGGCTTTCTATAAACTACACAAGGCCGCACAGATAGCAGCCCGCAATGCCTTCATCGAGGCAGGTGGACAGCCCGAGGACTGGCGTGCCGAGGTGGATGGTGCCGAAGAGAACTTCAAAGCGATCATGACTTCCATCCGTCAACGTCGCGCCCAGCTCGCTGAGGAGGCTGAGAAGCAGAAGGCTGCTAACCTCAGCCGCAAACTCGACATCATCGACCGTATCAAGGAGCTGGCCATCTCTCCCGAGGAGGCCAACGCACACTTTGACGAGTTCAAACAATTGCAGGCCGCTTGGAAAGAGACTGGTGCCGTGCCCGCAGAACGTGCCACAGAGGTTTGGAAAAACTACCAGCTCTATGTCGAACAATTTTACGACCTTCTAAAGCTCAACAGCGAAGCACGCGAGTACGACTTTAAGAAGAACCTCACCGCCAAGGAGCGCCTGATTGAGTTGGCCGAGAAACTGGTCGATGAGGAGGATATCATTGCAGCCTTCAACAAGCTACAGGCTCTACACGCCGAGTACAAGGAGATTGGCCCCGTTGCTAAGGAGCTGCGCGAGGACGTATGGAACCGCTTTAAGGCCGCCAGCACCGTCATCAACAAACGCCACCAGGAACATTTCGAGGCCATTAAGGCACGCGAGGACGAAAGCCTGCAACAGAAAACAGCCCTCTGCGAACAGGTGGAGAATATCCAGACTGAAGATATCACCACCTTCGCCGCTTGGGAGGAGAAGACCAAAGAGGTCATCGAGCTACAGGCCCAGTGGAAGAACATCGGTTTTGCCGGCCACAAGCAGAACAACGCTATCTTCGACCGCTTCCGCTCGGCCTGCGACCGTTTCTTCTCCGCTAAAGCCGATTATTTCCGCACCATCAAAGACGAGCAGAACGGAAACCTTGAACAGAAGCGCAAACTGGCCGAGGAGGCCGAGGCGCTGAAGGACAGCACCGAATGGAACAAGACCGCTAAGAAGCTCATCGACCTGCAGAAGCGCTGGAAGGAAGTGGGCCCCGTACCCCGCAAGTATAGCGAACAGCTATGGAAGCGCTTCACCGAGGCCTGCGACCATTTCTTCGAGGCCAAGAATGCTGCTGGAGCCGACCAACGCGCTGAGGAGAGCGCCAACATGGAGGCCAAGAAAGCTATCATCGAACAGCTAAAGACCCTCGCTACCGATGCCGCCAATGCCACCATCGAAAAGGTAAAGGAGCTGCAGGCACAATGGAACGAAGTCGGGCACGTACCCTTCCGCGACAAGGACAAGCTGTATAAAGAGTATCGCGCTGTGGCCGACGAACTCTATAAGCAGTTCGGTGCCAGTCAGGCACGCCGCCGACTCGAAGGTTTCCAGAAGAGTGTTCGCCAGGCTGTCGCCAAGGGCGAGAGCACGCTGAGCCGTGAGCGCGAGCGTCTGCTCCGTATCTTCGAGGCCCGCAAGACTGAGGTGCAGACTTATGAGAACAACCTCAACTTCCTCAACGCCAAAAGCAAGAGCGGCAACAGCCTCGTTGCCGAGATGAACCACAAGGTGGAGAAACTGCGTGAGGAAGTGGAACTCCTCAATCAGAAGATCAAGGCCATAGAGGCCGAGATGCGTGCAGAATCATGAACGAATTACTGGATATCGCTATTCGCGCCTCGCTCGCTGCGGGGCGCGATATTTTGTCCATCTATGACGACCCCTCCGCCGACTTCGGGATCGAGCGAAAGGCGGACAACTCTCCCCTCACGCGAGCAGACAAAGCCGCCCACCAGCGCATCATGACCTTCCTAGAGCCCACTGGCATCCCCGTGCTCAGCGAAGAAGGTGCCCATCTTCCCTATGAGGAGCGTCGCCATTGGTCACGTCTCTGGATTGTTGATCCCCTTGACGGCACCAAGGAGTTCATCAAGCGCAATGGCGAGTTCACCGTCAACATCGCCCTCGTCGAGAATGGAATACCCGTCCTCGGTGTCATACTAAGACCCTCACCCCAACCACTCCCGTCTGGGAGTGGTAAAGCTGGAGTGTTGTATTTCAGCCAAACACGTTCCCTAACAACGGGTGATAAGGTTGGCGCATGGCGAACATTTATAGACGCTACGACCTACTGCGAAGGAGAATCCCTACACGCAGCCCTCGAGCAAAGTGAAGTTCTCCCGCTTATGGGGGGGCGGAGAGAAGGGTTTGTATGCGTAGCTTCCCGTAGCCACCTCTCACCTGAGACCGAGGCCTTCATTAACGACCTGCGCCAGAAGCACCCCACCCTAGAGCTTATCTCAAGCGGCAGTAGCCTGAAGATCTGCCTCGTCGCTGAAGGCAAGGCCAATGTCTACCCCCGCCATGCCCCTACCATGGAATGGGACACCGCCGCTGGTCACGCCATCGCCCTCGCTACGGGCTGCATGATGGTCGATGCCCACACGGGGCAATCCCTCACCTACAACAAGCCCGACCTTCACAACCCCTGGTTTATCGTCCATTCTAGAATCTGACGATACGCTTCCACCTTCTTGTCAAAGGACAAGGGATAAGCACGCGAGGAGGAAGGCAAGCGCGCGAGAGAGACCTGTTCACCATCAAGATTATAGGTATTAGGTATAGCGACAGAAGTGTTGATCTTTAGCAATTCAGTAATTTGCAGGGTAGCACAGAGGGTTTCTGTTGCCTTCTCGCCGGTGGTAACAATCACGCGACAATGAGGTAACAGCTTCAATAGTGCGCGGATGTCTGTTGGCTGTACCACCTCCAAAAACTTATCCGAGGCGTTGTCTTGAAGGCGACGTATCGCTGTCGAGGTGTCAAAGAAGGCCAGTCCCTGCTCATGACAGAACGCCACGATTTCATCTATCTTAAAGCGTTTGGCTTCCACATCCACGAAATGGTTCTTGTCGCCAAAGAATATCTGCCCCTCAATGCGCCAATGGTCGTTTATAAAGTTGGGGTAATAGAAATCCATGCACCATCGTTTGCGCTGCGGCGGGAAGCTACCCAAGAACAACACACGTGCATTCTCGGGTAGGAATGGGCGCAATGGGTGGTACTCTACCCCATCCGTGCTTCGTGCTATATGGTCTGTATTCAAATAAGAGATCATGCCACAATGGATGAATAGTGAAAATCCCCGAGTCTCATTGCTGAGGCTCGGGGCTTCTTGTAAAAGTGGCGGCTACCTACTCTCCCACGGGTGTGCAGTACCATCGGCGCAAGCGGGCTTAACTTCTCTGTTCGGGATGGGAAGAGGTGGGACCCCGCCGCTATAACCGCCTTAATGCTTTTCAGGT
>Ga0265301_10001066_pt1 | contig 37259 bp, 52 predicted proteins | sample AusTroGonzalo_MG_2_FD_193488 | JGI IMG/M metagenome (GOLD analysis project Ga0265301, IMG submission 193488) | Bovine rumen microbial communities from tropical cattle in Woodstock, Queensland, Australia - Gonzalo_04 | ecosystem: Host-associated > Mammals > Digestive system > Stomach > Rumen ...
CCTGGACGACTGGAAGAGCCAGATGCTGATCGGCTACAACAACGGGACCGTGGCGGTCGGCCGCACCATTGCGGGGGTCCTTCCGGACGGGTGGACGCTCACGGACCTCTCCGGGAGCACGATCCGGCGCCAGGTAAACGGAGCGCTCACGCCGTACGAGGTCTGCAAGCAGTGCGAGAAGACCTTCGCGGTCTGGATCCGGTGGGACAATGCGGCGAAGACCTGCACGATCCGCAGCAAGACGCCCGGAAGCCCTTCCGGGGCCTTCGCGACGCGGGACCTCAACCTGCAGCAGATCAATTACAAGGGCAAGTCTGACGGCATTGTCACGCGCCTTTACGCGTACGGCAAGGATGACCTGAGTATCGCGCCGATTAATGACGGGAAGCCCTATATCGACAACTTTACGTACACAGACAAGATCCTGACGGGCGTCTGGAAGGATGAGCGCTACACCATCCGGGAGAACCTCCTGGAGGACGCCAGGGAGCGCCTGGCGGGCCTGGCCGTCCCTAAGAGGTCCTACGAGTGCAAGGTCGCGGACCTGCAGGCCGTGGATCCGGAGAAGTACGGCTTCCTGGACTTCGGGCTGTATACAGTGGCCACGCTCATCGATGACATCAAGAACCTCAGCGTGGACTACCAGGTCGCGGAGCGGCGTGTCTATCCGTACTATCCGGACAAGAACGAGGTGATCTTCGACAGTTCTCCGGAGCAGATCACGGGGATCGTGGACGAGGCTGTGGAGGTCCTGGAGACGAAGGTCTCCCCGGCGGCCATGCAGACGGAGATCGACAGGGCGACAGGCGTCCTGCAGAGCGGCTACAGCGGCTATGTGATGCTGAACCGCAACGTGGACGGCTTCGCGAACGAATTCCTGGTCATGGATACGAACAGCATCGAGACCGCCCAGCATATCCTGCGGATCAACCGGGCGGGGATCGGATTCAGCTCCACCGGCTACGCCGGTCCGTATTACCAGGCCTGGACCATCGACGGGCACCTGAGCCTTGGCGGGATCAACAACAGCTACGGCGTCCTGGAGATCCTCGACACCTCCGGCCACGTGATCGGCCGCTGGGGCAAGGACGGCGTATACATCCAGGCGGGCTCTATTGTGATCGGGTCCAAGTTCAGCGTAGACGACCACGGGATCCTGACCGCAGAGGACGGCATCTTCAATGGCACTATCCGGGGCTCCCGGATCGAGGGCTCGCAGATCCTGTCGTCCCAGATCGGCACGCTGAACGACGAATTCTATGTCGTGGAGAACGGCGACCACGTCGAGATCGGCTTTTCCGGCTTCGACTGCTGGGACGAGAAGCTCCGGACGAACTGGCTCGGGCAGGTCAACAACCCGGCGACCGGAGGGACTGACGCGGGTATAAACGGAAAGAATGGAGACGCCGGATTCAGGCGTCTCTTTTTGTTAGACGACTGGTACAGAGGCAGCGACGGCAACCTGTGGGACGTGACCAGGACGATCCGGTGGATCGAAAACCGCCTCTCAGACCTCGAGAACTTCTGCCGGCGCCATGACTGGAGCGGCGACGATGACGATGATGATCCCGGAACGATCCCGGGAGGTGATGACGGCGAGCTGCCGGACGGACCTGTTAACTAAGGAGGCACAGATATAGATGTACGTACAGACCCATGACTTGAGCGTGATCCCGGCCGGAGTCCGGCCGATCATTCACGTCTCGCAGTACGACAACCAGCAGGAAGCGCTGCGCTTCCTGCTCTATAAAGAGAACGCCCTCTTCCCCGTCCCGGCGGTCGCTTCCGCCGTGATCGAGGGGAGGAAGCCCGACGGCACGGCCTTTATTTACTCCGCCGTGACGATCAACGGGAACGCGGTAGTGTTCGACCTTACCCAGCAGATGACCGCCGTCTACGGCGACGTGCTCTGCGAGCTCCGCGTCAGGACCACGTCCGAGATCGTCGGGACGATCAACTTCATCCTGCGGGTCGAGGAGGCTCCGCTGCACGACGACTCCGTCCTTTCTGACACGGAGATCCCGCTGATCGAGCAGGCGGTCGACATCGCGGCCAACCTCGCGGAGTACATCCAGCAGACACTGGACGCGAGGGACGAGGCCGTGGCCTCTGCCGAAGCGGCTGCCGACTCCGCCGAGGATGCTGCCACAGATGCGGCTTCCGCTGCCTCTGACGCTGCCTCTGTGCAGGAGCTTTATGACAGCATCGAGACGGCCAAGTCGAACGCCAACGCGGCCGCGGAGGCCGCCAATAACGCCGCGGAGGCGCTGGAGAACATCAGCGCGGTGGCGACCACACTGGCGCCCGGATCGCAGGCCACAGCGTCCTACAGCAACGGCGTGCTCACCCTCGGGATCCCGCGGGGCCTGACGGGCGACAGCGGCGTCGGCGTCCCCACGTCCGGGATCTTCTGGCTGTACGTGGACGACGTAGGGAACCTGTACGTGGTGTTCAACAACCCGGCGGAGCCGCCGCGCTTCGCCTACGACGCCGCGACCGGGAACCTCTATTACCTTGTGGGAAGCGTCAAGGCGACGCTTACAGGGGCGTCCCCGCTAACCGTCCCGGATGCTGCGGAAGGCCCGGTGATGAACCTGTACTTTACGCTCTCGCTCGCCCAGGGCGGATCCGGAACGCCGTCCCCGTCGAACGTGCGGAGCATCAGCACAAAGAACAGCATAACGTACAGCGTGAACAGCGCCGAAGCCAGCGAGAGCTTCACCGCGATGCCCGCCGGGACATTCGACCCCGTCACGGGCGTCCGCACCGTAACGCATGCCACGAAGACCTTCAACGGCGGAAGTGCTGACACCTGGACGACGTACACAGACGGCAGCGGCCACACGATATTCCAGTCCACGATCGCTAACATGGACGCCAGCGTGTCCGCGAACGACGGGCTCTGCGACCGCCTGGCCTATGACCGCACATTCGCGTCTAATTTCACCTATGCGCTGGCCCGGAACACTGTCAGCGTGAGATGCGACGCCGCGGCCACCGTGGCGGCCTTCAAGACCTGGCTGGCAAGTAACCCGCTCACATTCGCCTACAAGCTCGCTACACCGCAGACGGCCACCGTGACCGGCAGCACTATCGAGCTCACGGAAGGAGAGAACACGATCGAGACCAGCTGGGACACGATCACAGTGGAATATATCACTACAGAGGAGGACGAATAAATGCCGCAGATATTGATCGGTAACGTAAAAGGACCGCAGGGCGCGCAGGGCGTGCAGGGCCCGCAGGGCGAACAGGGGGACGCTGCGACCATCTCCGTCGGATCCACCACGACCGTCCCCTACGGACAGACGGCGAGCGTGACAAACTCCGGGACGGAGCACGACGCCGTATTCGATTTCGTGATCCCGCAGGGCAGGCCCGGCGAGGAGACCACCGTGCTCGACGAGCTGGTCCTGGATACCATCACAGAGCCTTCCACAAACTTCCCTGTACTTGCGATCGGGGACGTCGGCAAGGTGCTTTTCGGAAAAATCAAGAAGTGGTGCAGCGACATGGCCGACCTCGTCGCGGACAAGCTGGACAAGACGAGCGTGGTGAACAACCTGACCACGACCGCCCCGGGGCTCGCGCTGGACGCAAGACAGGGCAAAGCATTGAGCGATGCGCTCTCCCCGATAGGAACGGTTTACTCACAGTCTGCCGTAGTTTCGTCAGACGCCGACCTCTCAATGCCGGCGGGCGACCTGATATTCACCGTTCCTGCAGGAACATACATCATTACATTCGGCGGCATATCACGAGATTCCGAAAAAGTCATCCAAGCCAATGTTAATGGTGGCAACCCGTGGCAGCCGGGGTACCTGTCCACTTATGTGCCGTGGAACAGTGCGGGGACGATGTTCTCCATGTACAAATCATACCCGCTCACCGTGTCTGAAAGTACTCAGCTTACTATGCATTACACTGATTACTGGTATCACACGGAATTCAGCGCTGTCCGCATCAAGTAAAGGAGGTGGCCGTATGGATCTGGTCTCGTTTGTTTCGGCCCACTGGCTGGAGTGGCTTTTTACCGCAGCGGCGGCCGGTCTTGGGTGGGCGCTTAAAAAGCTCCGTGACCAGCTGAAGACGGAGCAGGATAAATCTGAGGCTATCGCGGAAGGAGTCCAGTCGCTCCTCCGTGAGAGTATCGTGACGAACTTTAATAGATACCAGGACCGGGGATTCTGCCCGATCTATGCCAAGGATTCCATAAAACGAGTCTACAAGGCGTACCACAATCTCGGCGGGAATGATGTCGCAACGGAACTTTACCAGAAGTTGCTGAAGATGCCGGAAGAGAAACGGGAGGAATGACATGGATACAAAGATCAATTGGAAGAGGAAACTGACGAGCCGGAAGCTATGGGCCGCTGTCGCCGGATTCGTATCCGGCCTGCTGATCTTTCTGGGGCACTCTGAAAGTGAAGCAGTGCAGGTCGCTTCCCTGATCATGTCCGGGGCATCTGTGATTGCGTACTGCGTCGGCGAAGGCCTGGCGGATCAGGCTGTCGCGATTATCGCGGATCCGGAGGAGGCGAGCGCGGAATGACCAACTACGAGCGCCTCTGTGTCCTGCTCTGCGGAGATCCTGCCACAGCAATCGGGCCGACCGCGTACACGCCGAGCGGCGTGGCACAGTGGAAGCGCGCCGGTCGATACGGTAAGACGCCCAGCGAGGGCGCCTTTGTGTATTTCTACAGCACCAACCTCGGCCGCGTCTCGCATGTCGAGCTGGTCGTCTCTGCATACCTGCAGAACGGCCTCTACCACATGGAAACGATCGGAGGCAACACCGGAGCCGGGAAGAATGAGACGGAATTCCGGGACGGCGGGAAGTGCATCCAGAAGACTTACGAGTTCCTTCCTTCCCAGGTGGGAGGAGCCAACAGGATCAACGGCTTCGGGTATCCAAAATTCGGGGCGGAGACCTGCAGCGCCCAGCAGCTGATCGAGGAGGCGAAGCGCTGGCTCGGATACCTGGAAAAGGAGCACTCCTGGAGCGATCTGTGGGATAAGCTCGCAGATCCCGGGGATAACAACTGCACGATTTTCGGAAAATGGTATGGCGACACGGTCGGAGATCCGAAGACCTATACCTGCGCCCAGTGGTGCAGCATGTTCTGCTGTTTCTGCGCCAAGGAGGCCGTCGTGAAGGCCCACGAGGATCCGACCGGCTGGGTCAAGACGGAGGCCGGCTGGACCTACCAGAAGGCCGGCGGAGGCCTCTGCAGGGACGAGTGGCTGCATTACGGCGGCCGCTGGTACGTGTTCAACGCTGCCGGGATCATGATCACCGGCTGGTTCCGGTCCAAGGAGGGCTGGTACTACCTGGCCGGCGACGGCGCGATGTGCTCGTCCCAGTGGATCCAGGAGAACGGGAAGAGCTACTACGTCACCGGCACCGGCCTGATGGCTGTGAACTGCTACGTGAAGAGCAAGACGCCCGGCCCTGCTGTCTACTACTGGGTCGGAGAAGACGGTGTCTGGCTGCCTGAGTGGGACACCATGACGCCGGATCTTAAGAAGTACTACGTGGCAATCTGAGAACGATATAGTGACCAAGCACGAACGGGGTTCGAGTACCATCTCGCAGACTCCGCTCTACGGGCCCGTACTCGAACCCCTCGGTTCGGGTACGGGCTCCTTTTGCGTTATAGACGATCGTGACGCCTTCCGGATCCACAGCGACGTCAGCCAGGAATGCGTCCACCAGGCGCTTCCTGAATTCAGGATCCGATTTGTCTCCGGCCCGGAAAGACTGCAGCCATGCCCGGACCACTGTCTCGGGCACTGTGACGTTCTGCACAGCCTTCTGCCGGATTTCTTCAAGCAGGTCGTCCTCTTCCCGCTCCAGCTCGTGCAGGCGGGCCTCCACGGCACGCAGGCGGGTCTCAGCCAGGGATGCGGCGAGGTTCCCCTGCTGTCTCCTATTCTCCGCGAGACGCTTCTTCAGGGGCTTCACAGGATCCTCCTCGTGCTCCTGAATGTCCATGATCCGGGCGACCAGGATCTCGATCATGTCGTCGCTCAGGACGTCCTCGACCGTGCGCTGCAGGACCAGCTCCTCCAGCCAGTCGCGCTTCACCCTCTTCGTGGGGCAGCCCTTCGTGGGGCACCTGTAATAATAGTGCAGATCACCATGACGCCCCGTGCTGCTTTCCCCAGTGAGGATCTTCCCACAGAGACCGCAGCGGCACCGGCAGGAGAGGAGGTACGTCGTCTTCGCCCTGCCCGCCGCGTTGTTCCGCGAGGTCTTGAAATGCTTCTTCGCTTCCATGAAAGTCTCCTCTGATATGATCGCCGGCAGCGGGATCTCGATCCCTCTGTAGTTATAGCGCCCGGTGTACCGTTCGTTCCTCAGCGTCCTCCAGACGAAAGACTTCGAGGCCTGGATCCCGTACTGACGCATGGCGTCCTGCATGGCCGCGTAGGACATGCCCTGGATGTGCAGCCGGAAGAGCTCCCGGACCGCTTCGGCCTTCGGCTCATCTATGACCAGTTTCCCATCTTCGAGTTTATAGCCCACCGGCACGCTGCCGGTGGGCATTTTTCCTTTTTTGGCGTTCTCCCGGAGCCCGCGGAGGACCTTCTGCCGCAGATCCGCACTGTAGTACTCCGCCAGGCCTTCCATCAGGCTCTCCAGCAGGATCCCTTCCGGGCCCTCCGGGATGGACTCCCGGGCGTACATGAGGCTCACGCCGGCCTTCTTCAGCCGGATCTTGTGGACCGCGATATCTTCCCGGCTCCGGCCGAAGCGGTCGACCTTCCACACGATCACGGCGTCGAAGATCCCACGGTCCGCGTCCTTCATCATCTGCTGGAACTCATCGCGGCCTTCCACGGACTTCCCGCTGACATGCCTGTCTGTGTAAACTTTCACAACGTCCAGGCCCTTACTGACAGCGAAGGCCCGGCAGTCTGCGACCTGTCCCTCGATCGACTGGTCTGTCTGCCTGGGCCCTTCGCTGTACCGGGCGTATATGGCCGCCTTCATTTGTCTATCCCCAGCACGCGTCGGACCGCTTCACGGATCTCCGGCGTGGCTTTCTTATAGGCAGCCTCCACAAGGATCCAGCTGCCGTCATCCAGCTGCACCTCGTAGTCCGTCATATCATGCCTCGGGTATGCCCCGCGCTCATCCTGGGATCCTGCCAGGTACGCCATTGACACGTCGAACAGATCCGCGAGCTCGTCCAGCTTTTCAAAGTCCGGGCGGCGCACTCCGCGCTCATACCCGGAGATCGTCTGCTTGTTCACCTTCAGCCGGTCCGCGACGTCCTGCTGCGTAAGTCCTTTTTCTTTCCTGAGAGCTCTGAGCCTCTTCGCGTACTCTTTCATGCTGTCCTCCGTTATAAACTTTTCGTTTATTTCCTGTTGACAATTATAAACTATCCGTTTATTCTATACAAGTAAGCGATACGTTTACATAAGACAACGAAACGGCAACACAGACAGGAGGATGAAGAAATGAATACAACTACAAATGGATTTCCGGAGCTCGTGACGTCGAAAGAGCTGCAGGCATACCTGCGGGCAAGCAGGAACACCGCGGAGAAATTCGGGAAGGCCTGTGGAGCGGAGCGCCGCGTCGGCCGGAAACTGCTCTTCGACCTGGCCACGGTAAAGGCAGCGCTGGATACGCAGAGGAAGGAGGAAGCATGAGAGCCAACGAGACTATGGCGGCCTTTATGAGCGATGAGGACGCGATCCGCGACCGCGAGCAGTTCGTCCGGAACCTGGGAGAGCTCCTCTCCCAGACCCGCGACAGGGTGGTGAGCTGTGAGCTCATCGACGCAGAAAAGCCGAACGAGCACGTGCTCGTCACATACAAGGGCGGATACACGCGCCGGATCTGTACACACATGGACAGCTACGCGGCCATAATCCGCGATGTTGCTAAGGGATTCCAGTAAAGGAGGACAGGGAAGATGACTATGACGATCAAAGAGTTCGCAAGGCTGATCAAGAAGTTTATGGAAATAAATGCAGAGATCCAGATCTACGACGGATCCGACCACATTGAAACGACCACGGTCGACAGGATCCTGGCCAGTGAGGACAGCTTCTACCTTCTTTCCGTGGTCAGACAGGCAACCTTGCGTGAGGACGGATCCTACACGATCAATCTGGAGGCACCGGAATGAAAGCAGGAGACACGATCAAATGCAGGGACGCAAAGGACCTACGGCAGACGCAGAAGGACCTGGAGCTCGCAGGTTTTCATGCCGTAGTCAGCTATGACGGCGCGTATACGCTCCGCATAACCGGCGTGCCGGAGACGGAGTACCTGGTCGCGGCCCATGACCAGCATGGGATGCAGAACAATTACTGCAAGACGCTGGAAGAGGCCGAGGAGCTGGCCGAGGAGATGGCACGCGGCTACGAATTTGTTGAGATCCTGAAGGGATACCCGGGAGAATGGGAGTCTGTATCTCGGAACTGGTAAATCGTAAAGAAAGGAGGAAGAAGTGAACAGAGAACTGACAAGAGAGGAGATGCTCCGGATCTCAGGCGCGCGGCTCAGAGACCTGCGGGGCATCAGGACCCAGCAGGAGATCGCGGACGCGGTAGGGGTGACGGCCATGGCCGTCTCCCAGTACGAGCGCGGCGAGCGGCTGCCGCAGCCGGAGATAATGGCCAAGCTGGCGAAGCTGTTCGGCCGGACCGTGGACTCTTTATTTTTTGCCCCGGAAGTAAGCGAAACGCTTACAGAAGGGAGCGAAACGTGAACGAGGAAATATTACACATGATCGCGCTGGCCGCCCTGGAGGCGATCCGGCGGGATCTGGCAGGAGGGGAGTATGACGAGCAGAAGCAGACAGATTAAGCGGGAGGTCCGCAGACGGAGGCAGGAACGGCTGGGCGAGCTGGAGAGGAACCGGAAGCGCATCGACCGGGAGATCCGCAAGACGCGCGAGAGCATCGCCGACCTGAACCGGCAGGACATCGACCTGGCCCGCAGGATCCTACGGATCACCCTGGTCGCCCTGGCCGTGGTGATCGGGATTGCCGTCTGGATCTGGGCGGCGGAGATGCAGGCCCGGGACGTGGAAGCCGCGGTCCTCCGGGCTCACAGGATCACGGACGGCCCGCTGTACAGCCAGAAGATCCCGATGGTGGAGCCACTGCCGGAGACGCCCCCGGAAGACGGAGAGCCGCCGGAGGCCATCGAGATCCGGACAGCCACGGAAGCGGAGGCAGTTCCGGAGGAGCGCTGGGAGAGCCTGGGGAAGTGGAAGCTGACCCACTACTGCCACGGAGCCTGCTGCAACGGAAAGAACGCGGGCAGGACGGCGTCAGGCGCGCCGATGACGGACGGCAGGACCGTCGCGGTGGGCGGTCTTCCCTTCGGGACGGAGCTCATGATAGACGGCCACGTGTACGTCGTAGAGGACAGAGGAGTCCGCGGGAACCATGTGGACATCCTCGTGTCAGGACACCAGAAAGCGAAGGATCTCGGCGTGAAATACGCCGAAGTATTCATAAAAAGATAAAAGGAGGATTTGGAACATGAAGATCACAGTAGTTTTTGACAGCCTGGAGGAGTTCAGACAGCACTTCGGAACGACCTGCGCGCCGGCAGAGCCGGTGAAGGTATGGGAGCCGGAGGAACCGCGGGAAGATGCGGCGCATGTTTCCGGGATGTGCCCCACCGCGGCGCAGGAGCCCGAGAAGGAGCCGGAGCCCGCGGAGGAGGTTCCCTTCAAGGAAGACCCGAAACCGGCGGAGAAGCCGGCACCTAAAGCGCCCCGCGTCGAGGACGTCAGAAAGGACCTTGCAGCGCTGAACAAGAAGGCCGGGAAGAATATCGCGAAGGAGCTGATCGCGTCAGTGGGCTACAAGAAGCTGACGGAAGTCCCGGAGGGCGCCCTCGTCACGCTGCAGTCCCTCATCGAAGAGGAGGAAAAGAACTATGCCTGATAAAAAGCACGCACGGCTCAGCCCCTCAGCCGCTGCCCGCTGGATCAACTGCCCCGGATCCGTGGCGCTCTCTGAACTCTGCCCGCCTCCCGGATCCAGCGACTACGCGGACGAGGGGACGCTGGCACACCTGATCGCGGAGAACAAGGTGCTGCTGGCGTCTGACGAGATCACCCGGACTTTCTACGACAAGCGCCTGGAGAACGCGTTGAAGTCCCAGTACTACTGCGGGGAGATGGAAGAGGCCACGATCTATTACAGGGACCGCGTCATGGAGATCTACTGCGAGGGCCTGAAGAAGGACAGCGCCGCAGAGCTCATGGTGGAACAGCGCTTCGACCTCGGGCTCTGGATCCCGGAGTGCTTCGGGACGTCGGACGCGGTCGTGATCGCCGGCGACACGATCGAAGTGATCGACCTGAAGTACGGGAAGGGCGTCAAGGTCGACGCCGTAGGGAATCCGCAGCTCCGGCTGTACGGCCTCGGGGCCGCTGCCCTGTACAGTGGCGTCTATGATCTGGAAAAGGTCCGGATGACGATCATCCAGCCACGCCTCGATCACGTGAGCACTGAGGAGCTGAGCATGGTGGAGCTCTTCGACTGGGCGAAGGACGTCGTAAAGCCGGCAGCGAAGGCGGCCCTCGGGAAGAACGCGCCGACGGCCTGCGGCGACTGGTGCCGCTGGTGTCCGGCGAAGGCCACCTGCAGGACCCGGGCGGAGAAGCAGCTGGAGCTGGCCGCCTACGACTTCCAGCAGCCGCCGCTCCTGCAGCCGGAAGAGATCGGCGACGTCCTCCGGCAGGCAGAGGAGCTGCAGAAGTGGGTCGCGGACGTGCAGGCCTACGCCCTGGAGCAGGCGCTCGCCGGCGAGCACTACGACGGATGGAAGCTGGTCGAGGGCCGCAGTGTCCGGAAATATGCCGACGAGCTGAAGGTCGCGGAGAAGCTCCGCGCGGACGGCTGGGAGGACGCCATGATCTACGAGCGGAAGCTCCTCGGCCTGACAGCCATGGAGAAGCTGGTCGGCAAGAAGAAGCTGACGGAGACACTGGGCGAGCTGATTGTGAAGCCGGCAGGGAAGCCGGTCCTCGTTCCTCAGAGTGATAAGCGCCCGGAGATCAACGCGGTGGCGAGCGCCAAGGAGGACTTCAAGGATGGCTGAGATCCAGGTGAAGATCGAGTTCGTCGACGGTGGTAAATACGACCTGACGGAAATGACCACCATCACGCGGCAGCAGTTCCGCGACGCGGCGGCGTACTGCATGGAAGAGCTTGCAAAGTCGAAGCCTGACAAGGTGAGGGACTCGACCCTGAACATCATCATGCAGATGTGCGGCGCAGTCGCGGCCGGCATCGAGGGCAGGCTCTTCGGCGATGTCGACGACGAAGAGGAAGAAGACCAGTGAATCATATCAAACCACTACTAAATACCACCAAACAAGGAGGAAACCACACTATGGCAACTAAAGTTATCACAGGAAAAGTCCGTTTCAGCTATGTCAACATCTTCAGATCCCGCGCCTTCCGTGAGGGACAGGACGCGAAATACTCGATCTGCTTATTGATCCCCAAGGACGACAAAAAGAGCGTGGCTAAGATCAAGGCGGCTATCGAGGACGCGATCCAGGAGGGCATCAGCTCCAAGTGGGGAGGCAAGCGGCCGAAGAACCTCCGCCTCCCACTCCGGGACGGCGACGAGGAGAGAGCGGACGAGGCTCCCGAGTATGAAAACATGTACTTTATGAACGCCAACAGCACCACGAAGCCCGGGATCGTGGACAAGGACCTGAACGAGATCCTGGACCCGGATGAGGTCTACAGCGGATGCTGGGGCAAGGCGTCGGTCAACTTCTTCGCTTATGACAGCAATGGTAACCGCGGGATCGGGTGCGGGCTGAACAATATCCAGAAGATCCGCGACGGCGAGCGCCTGGGCGCCGCACGCGCCAGCGCAGAGGAAGATTTCAGCAAGGAGGACGACGATGACGAAGACGACTTCTGAGCCGGCAGGATGGATCCGGCTGACGCTCCACACGAGCGGGGAGCCGCTCTACCTCCGCGCTGACGTGATCGAAGCGGTTCACATCGTGGTGAACGCGGGGCAGGTCGCCTTCTCGCTCGTCGACACCAGGCACGATTCGTGGAGCGTCAAAGAATCCGCTGAAGAGATCATGACGCAGATCCGCGGGGCACTGACATGAGGACCCTCAGCGTCGATATTGAGACCTACAGCGCCGCGGATCTGCGGGAGACCGGTGTCTACAGGTACGCGGAGGACGACAGCTTCGAGATCCTGCTGATCGGCTACAGCTTCGACGGCGGCCCGGTGCAGGTGCACGACTGCACCAGACCCGGATGCTGGCCGCGGGACTTCCTGGATGCCCTCACGGATCCGGAGGTCGTGAAATACGCATACAATGCCAACTTCGAGCGGACGTGCTTCGCCGCTGCCCTGGAGGAGGAGATGCCTCCAGAGCAGTGGCGGGACTCGATGGTCATGGCACTGGAGGCAGGTCTGCCCGGCTCCCTGGCGGACGCAGGAGCCGCCCTGGGGCTCCCGGAGGAGCAGCTGAAGGATCCGCGGGGGAAAGCCCTGATCCAGTACTTCTGCAAGCCCTGCAGGCCCACACGGGCCAATGGCGGCCGGACGCGGAACCTCCCGGAACATGATCCGGAGAAGTGGGCGCTGTTCGTCGAATACAACCGGCAGGACGTCGTCACAGAGACGGCGATCCGGGAGAAGCTGGAACGGATCCGGCCCGTCGTACAGAGCGAGTGGGATCTCTGGCACCTGGACCAGCGGATGAACGACCACGGGGTCCGGCTGGATCTGCCGATGGTGGGCGAGATCGTTCGCTATGACGAACAACGCCGCGAGGAGCTTATGGGGGAGGCCCGTGAGATCACGGGCCTCCGTAATCCGAACAGCCTCGCCCAGCTTAAGGCCTGGATCGAGTGGCGCACCGGGCTTGAAGTACCGCAGCTCCGGAAGGATGACGTCGCGGCGCTCCTGCAGGATCCGGACCTGCCGCAGGACGTCCGGAGGGTGCTGGAGATCCGGCAGGCTCTCGGGAAGACGTCCACAGCGAAGTACAGCGCCGTGCTGGGCGCCGCGTGCAAGGATGGCCGCCTCCGCGGGATCCTGCAGTTCTATGGCGCGAACAGATCCGGCCGGTGGGCCGGGAGGATCGTGCAGGTCCAGAACCTGGCGAGGAATTCCCTCCCGGATCTCGGCCTCGCGCGGGAGCTGGCAGCTGCCGGAGACTTCGACACGATGGAGACCCTCTTCGGAGAGCCGGCCTTCGTGTTCTCGGAGCTGATCAGGACGGCGTTCATCCCGTCAGAGGGGCGGCGCTTCGTGGTGAGCGATTTCTCAGCCATAGAGGCGCGGGTGATCGCCTGGATCGCCGGCGAGCAGTGGACCCTGGACGCGTTCGAGGCGGGAGAGGACATCTACTGCAAGACAGCCTCCATGATGTACAAGGTCCCGGTCGAGAAGCATGGACAGAACAAGGAGCTCCGCCAGAAGGGGAAGATCGCGGTGCTGGCCTGCGGCTACCAGGGAGGCGTCGGCGCCATGAAAGCCATGGACCGCGGCGGATCCATTCCTGAGGAGGAACTGCAGAGCGTGGTCGACCAGTGGAGGGCCGCGAACCCGCATATCGTGAAGCTGTGGAGGACCTGCGAGCTGGCCGCCAGGACGGCGATCGAAGAACGCCGCCCGGTCCGGGTGGCCCGAGGTCTCGTGACATACAGCTACAGGCACGGGAACCTCTGCGTGCAGCTCCCCAGCGGGCGCTCGCTCTGCTACTGGGGCTGCAGGCTGAAGGACGTCGAGGTCCCGATCCGGCAGCAGAACGGGGCGAACGTCTACCGCGTTTACGCCCGTACGAGGCTCGACGCGGAAGAACCTGAGCGTGGATTCAAAAGCGACTGGGTGTTCGTCGGCGAAACCACCGCGGTGTCCGAAGCTAAAGCAATCAATAACGTCCGATATAACGCGCTCGGGTGCGTATCACAGTATCTGCCCATAGAAGCGAGCGCACACTGGGAGAAGTGGATCGACTGGAAGACCGAAAAGGTCACAAAGAAATTAGAAAACCGGCTCGTCTACATGGGCGTGAACCAGACCACCAAGCAGTGGGGAGAGACAGAGACCTACGGCGGGAAATTGGTCGAGAACATCGTCCAGGCTGTGGCGCGGGACTGCCTGGCTGTGGCCATGCAGCGCGTGACTGCGAGGGGCTACGAGATAGTTATGCACATTCACGACGAGATGGTTGTGGATGTTCCTGTGGAAGACAGGGACGCCCTGGCGCGGATCAACGAGGCCATGGGCGCCCCGATCAGCTGGGCGCCGGGGCTGCCGCTGAAGGGCGACGGCTATGAGACGCCATTCTATAAGAAAGACTGAGGAGGCAGGATATGACGATTAAGTACACGGTGACGGCAGGCGATGACGTTGTAAGAGAACAGCTGGAGATAGGGAAACATATATTCAAGCGCGACCACGCGCGTCAGGAGTACGGGCTCATCTCAGAGGACGATGACTTCAGCGAGCAGGCGGGTGACGTAGGCTTCCCCTGCGATATTGCTGACGAGATCTTCGACACCTTCGACACGCTCACCCTCGCTCTGGATCTGGCGACTCTCAGCGAAGACCTGGAGGATGACTGACATGCAGGAAACGATCACTTTTTCCTATACAGACGGGAGCATGACGATCTGCCTGGACGAGTTTTTCCCGTGTTCAATGGAGCGTCTGGACAAGCTGCTGGACGCTGTTGCGGACACGTGGGATCTGTCAGCTGCGGAACAGACCCGGGCGAAGATGGCGGCTCACTGCCACGGCAGGGCGCGCGATCTGGAGGAAAAGCTCCCGGGCCTGCAGAGGATGGCGGAGGGTGCCATGACGTCAGTCCGTATCGCAGAGAAACAGCTGAGAGAGACACAGGCGCGGATCCGGGAGCTCATGCTCGACCTGAAGAAGAAAGACCTGGTAACACGGAAGAAGATCCGGGACCAGGCTGACGTGATGCGGCAGCTCCGGGACTCCCAGAAGCGAACGCTGAAAAGCGCGAAGGAATACGCATACCACACAGCGAAGGAGCGGGCCGTGGCAGCCAATAACGCTGAGCGGCTCCGGAAGTGCCGAGAGAGGATCCTGACATGGGAAAAGCGCAAGAGAATGGAGCTATAAAATGAACGATTTTAGGTATATATGGGCCGGGCCGCCGATCGACTTCTGGGAGTGTGCGGAGGTGGCCGGCATCGATGAGACTGATAATGTGCTGCGGCAGATGCCGGTGGAACCGAGGGAGCGGCTCGTTCTGGTGACCTGGATGCCGTATGACTGCGAGCTCGTCCCGCTTTTCATGTGCAAAGCTGACAACAACGGCACGACATACTTCTTCTGCGATTTTGACATTGTGACCTTTTACGCGAAGGAGTGGTGGAAAGCAAAATGACACGCGTGAAGTATGACGGGGATCTGATCATAAGCATCGGAAGAAGCCGCGATGATGTCAGATGGAGGAACACGACCATGCGGTGGTCGGATCTCGTCTCCAAACTGTCAAACAGCAAAGAGACGAGCGAGACCCATGACGCTTTCATGCACCTCAAAAAGGAGGAACAGGACCGGATCAAAGACATCGGCGGTTTCGTCGGCGGCTACATAAAAGGCGGCCGCCGGCTGAGGACCGCGGTGGAAGCCCGGCAGATCGTCACACTGGACGCGGACTTCGCGAAAGGTGATTTCTGGGGAAGGGTGCGGGATCTCGAGATCGACTGGCTGGACTTCGCCTCGCTCGTATACTCGACGCACAAGCACACGCCAAAAGATCCACGGCTCCGGCTGGTCGTCCCGCTGGCCCGGAAGGTCAACCCAGGGGAGTATGAAGCGATCGCCCGGAAGCTGGCGGAGATGGTCGACATCGAAGCGTTCGACGACACGACCTACGAGGTCAACCGCCTTATGTACTGGCCTTCCCACAGCGTCGACGTTGTCCCGGCGTTCGAGCTGCATGACGCGCCGTTCCTGAATCCGGATGATGTTCTCGGGATGTACCACGACTGGACTGAAACAGCAGAGTGGCCGAGGAGCTCCAGGGAGAAGGATAAGCGGCGGAAGAAGGCGGAAAAGGTCGAGGATCCCCTGGCCAAGAAGAACATCGTCGGCACGTTCTGCCGGACGTACACGATCACGGAAGCCATCCGGAAATTTATTCCGGGAGTGTACACGCCGACGGTAAAAGAGAACCGCTGGACGTACACAGCAGGATCCACGAGCGGCGGCCTGGTGATCTATGACGACGATCATCTGGCGTACAGCCACCATAACACGGATCCGGCCGGAGGCCTCGACGTAAACGCCTTCGACCTGGTCCGGATCCACCGCTTCAGGGATCTGGATGAAGGCAAAGAGGACAAAAAAGGCGCGGAAGCGCCGAGTTTTAAGGCGATGGCGGAGCTCGCCAGGGAAGACCCGGAGGTCGCTGTCTCGCTCGCGCAGGAGAATCTCGTGCGGGCGAAGACAGACTTCGGGGAGCCGGAGGAAGACGACGAGAGGGAGCGGACGAAGTGGCTCCTGCAGTTCCACAAGTCATCCGCCCGCGGGATCCCGATGGACATCATCGATTCCAAGATCGTGGAGCATGTCAAGAAGGACAACAGGATCCTGATCATCGAGAGGGAGCCGTACATATACAGAGACGGCGTATACATCTACGACGAAGACACGGTGGCCGTGAAAGCGGAGATACGTAAGTGCATCTTCGACCAGCTGATCACTGCGTCCAGGCTCGACCGGGTGTACAAGCTCCTGCTGACAGAGGCAGATATCCAGCGCGGGATCTTCGACCTCAACGTGCACCCGGAGAGCTGGATCAACTGCCGGAACGGCATGCTCGACCTCAGAACGATGGAACTGCATGCCCACGATCCGGAACTCTACAGCATGAACCAGGTCCCGTACGCATTCGATCCGGACTATGCGGTGCCGGAGGATTCCTTCACGGCCGAGTTCCTCAGAGAGATAATCCCGGACGACGAGGACCGGGAGATGTTTCTGGAATACGCAGGGTACTGTCTATCGACGTATACGGGATTCCAAAAGTACCTGATCCTGACGGGCCCGGGAGGGGTCGGGAAATCCGTACTGCTCGACATGATAGAACAGATCGTCGGGCGGGCGAACACGTCGGCGCTCGCGATGCAGCGGATCTCCGAGAGATTCCAGTCGCGATTCCTTCAGGGGAAGCTGCTGAACGTGTTCGCGGACCTCTCCAGCAAGTCCATGGAAGACACCAGCATATTAAAGATGGTGCTCGGGGAGGACGACGTCTCCGCGGAGATCAAAGGCGGGAAGTCTTACAAGTTCAAGCCATACTGCAAGCTCCTGTTCTCCGCGAACCGGATCCCGGTGTCCAGGGACGAGCAGAGCAACGCGTACTACAGGCGGATGATGATCCTCCCGGTCCACGAGGGAGCGAAAAGGTTTCCCAGGCTGAAGGAACGCCTCCGGGAAGACCGGGAAGCGTTCTTCTACATGGCCGTCGCTGCTGTTGGCAGGGCCTTCGCCAGGGGAGAGCTCCTCGAGAGCGAGAACAGCCGGAAGGAGGTCCGGGAGCTCTACTTCCGGACGGACTCCGTCAGGGCCTTCCTGGACGAGCGCACGGAAAAGGCGCAGGGCGAGAAGGTCAGGACCTCTGACATGTATGCAGCCTATGAGTCGTACTGCCTGGAACAGGAGCGGCCGAGTCTCAGCAGGATCGCGTTCAGGGCGAACATGAAGGAAAAAGGGATCACCGTAAAGACGACAAGAGGGTCGGAATTCTTCCACCACTTAAAAATAGTGGGTGGAAAAGGTGGAGACTTTTCAGAGTCGGAACTTGAAGATTTTTAATGAAGTGGTGGAAAAGGTGGATATTTTTTTTATACCCGCATGTGAAGAAAAATATAGATAAAAAGGGGTACATACCACACATATAACGCATGTGAAAAGAAGTATGAAAAAAGTATCCACCCTTCACCACCCGGCGAAAAAGGAGAACCAGGTGAGAGAAAAAGATATCGAAGCGCGGATCAGGCGCGAGATCATGAAGCTGGGAGGGATGTTTCTGAAGTTCGTCTCCCCGGGGAACGACGGTGTGCCGGACAGGATCGCGGTCTTTCCGGACGGCAGGGTCGTGTTCACGGAGCTGAAGGCGAAGAACGGGAGGCTGTCAGCGGTCCAGATGTACCAGATCAACCGGCTGATCGGCCTGCACCAGCAGGTCTGCGTGGTCTATGGGATGGGCGGCGCGGAAGAGTTCCTGCAGGACATGCGGGAGCACTCGGTCGGCTCGTGTGCATACGACAGGGAGGGAGTCTGTGAACTTTAAGCCGCATGAATACCAGACGCGGATGATCGACCGGATCTACGGCCAGGAGCATGTCGGGCTGTTTCTGGACATGGGCCTGGGGAAGACGGTGATCACTCTGACGGCCGTCCGTGACTTGATCGAGGACTTCGCGGTGACGCGCGTCCTGGTGATCGCGCCGAAGCGGGTCGCGGAGGACACCTGGAGCCGTGAGGCGGAGAAGTGGGACCACCTGAAGGGCCTCAGGGTGTCGAAAGTGATCGGGACCCAGAGGCAGCGGATCCAGGCGCTGGAAAGGGAAGCGGACGTCTACGTGATCGGCCGGGACTGCGTGCAGTGGCTGGTCACAGCCTGCGGACGGAGCTGGCCCTTCGACATGGTAGTGGTGGACGAGCTTTCGAGCTTCAAAAATCCGCAGGCGAAGCGCTTCAAGGCGCTGCGGTCGGTGCTGCCGATGATCGAGCGGGTGGTGGGCCTCACAGGCACACCGAGCCCGAACGGCCTCATGGACCTCTGGGCGGAGATCTATCTGCTGGACAGGGGCGAGCGCCTTGGCCGGACCCTCGGATGGTACAGGGAGAAGTGGTTCCGGCCGGCGGTCCAGAACGGCTACGTAGTCTACAAGTGGGCGCCGCTGAAGGGCGCGGAGTCGGAGATCCGGAAGCGGATAAGCGACATCTGCGTCAGCATGAGCGCGGCCGATTACCTGCAGCTCCCCGAGAGGATCGACAGAGAGATCCCGGTCCGACTCAGCGAGTCGGAGATGCAGCAGTATGCACAAATGGAGCGGGAAGCTCTCCTGCAGGTCGAGGACGAGACCGTGGCGGCTCTGAACGCTGCCGCCGTCATGTCCAAGCTCCTGCAGATCGCGAACGGCAGGGCATACACCGACGAGCACGAGGTCGTCCGGATCCACGACGCGAAGGCGGAAGCGCTGGAGGAGATCGTGGACGTGACTGACGAGCCGGTCCTGGTCTTCTACAGTTTCAGGCACGACATGGACGCGATCAGGGAGAAGATCCCGGACGCGAAGCAGCTGGAGGGCCCGGAGGACATCGCCGCATGGAACAGGGGCGAGATCCGGGTGCTCCTGGCGCATCCTGCCTCCGTGGGCTACGGCCTGAACCTGCAGGAAGGCGGGCACGCGATCGTCTGGTACGGCCTCACGTGGAGCCTGGAGCTCTACCAGCAGGCAAACGCAAGACTGCACCGGCAGGGCCAGACGAGGCCCGTGATCGTCCACCACCTGATCGCAGAGGGGACAGTGGACGAGCAGGTGATGAAAGCACTGAAGACGAAGGACACGTCACAGGCCGCACTTCTGGCGGCCTTAAAAGAAAGGAGCGGGAAATGATAGTTAAATGCAAACCGACACAGCCAGAGAAGGAAGACTGTCCGCTGATCCGATTCTGCATCGCCCGGATGAACGATAGGACTATCACAGGATGCGGTATACCGCTCTGGTACGCCGGGGTGATACATCGGGAAGAGGTGCAAGTGGAGCATACGGTGAAGAAGGACGGTGAACAGCATGTATGACGATGACATCAAGGCTATCCAAGACTGGTGCAATGACGAAGAACATACCTTCTCCTACTGTCACACAGAGAAAGAAGATGGAGAGGATGTAATCTTTATATCCACGTATGATTTTAAAGAGTTTGCAGATTGGCTGAGAGAAAACGTGCTGGATCTGATTTACATTCCCGGAAAAATCGGTAATGGCGGTGTGTGGTTTTCTTCAGCGGACTTGGAAAATGCAAAATTTTATTAAGGTGACCATCATGGAGGAGGATGAGGATGGGATCGCTGAGGAAGCTGAAAAGGAAGTTTGAACGGGACAACAGACATAAGTCCATGGCGGAGCTCTACGCCCACGTGGACAGGGTGAACGACCAGAACATGGCACAGCTCCGGAAGGAGTACGAGCAGGCGAGGATAGACGAGGACACGAAGAACATGGTCTACGCTATGTATTACCTCATGGGCTGCGGGCTCCACGAGGTCTTCGGATTCGGGGGCCAGCGGTGCCTCCGGCTGTTCGACTGGATCGACCGGGAGCTGGGCACATGGCAGCGCGGCGAGGTCAGCGTGGCGGATCTCAGGAAGCGCCTCTACGATGCGATCGGGATCGACATCCGGCTGGACGGGAGGAGCTTCGATGAGGCATAGACAGCGCGTGTGGATGCAGTGCGGGCCTCCTCCATACCTGCTGCCGGAGGCCGTCGCGAACAGCGCGGCAGAGCTGGCGGAGATGTGCGGGACGACCGCGAACTGCATCAGGAGCTACATCAGCCACAGGAAGAACCGGACCAACGGCTTCACGAAGAACGCGGAGCGCTACGTGGTCATCGACATAGAGGAGGGTGAGAATGAGTAAGGAAGACGCGAAAGAGTACACCGGGAAGCTGAACTACTGCCTGGTGCCGAGGAAGCTGCTGACGGCTGTCGCCCGGATCCGGGAGTACGGGAACCGGAAGTATGAGAAAGGCGGCCCTGATAACTGGAAGCACGTAGATCCGGAGCGCTGGAGGGAGGCGGCCTTCCGCCACTTCCTGGCGTACCTGGACGATCCGGCCGGGCTGGATGCCGAGAGCGGCCTGCCGCACCTGTGGCACCTGGCCTGCAATATCGCTTTCCTGTGCGAGCTGTTCGAGTATCCCATGAGGAAGCGCTGCAGGGACTGTAGGCACATTGGTTATGCCGCGCCGTGCAGCGAGTGCTACGATTACAGTAAGTGGGAACCCGCGGAGGGAAAAGGCTATGGATCTGAAGGCAGCCTATGACGTCCTCCTGAGCCCGCGCCGGATCTCCGACGAGATCTGGCGGAAGGATCTCCGCCGGCAGGAGCTGAAGGCGTGCCTCCTGCCGATCGGGATCGTCTACGACAAGGACAGGGTGCAGACGTCTCCGGAGGACAGCGTGGCCCGTGTCATGGCCGAGGTCGCGGATCTGGACAAGCAGATCGAGGAGCTGCAGCGCCGGAAGGCACAGTCGATCATGGAGATCTCGCGGATCCTGGACAACCTGGACGACCCCAGGGAGGCGACTGTCCTCGACGCGTACTATCTGGGCTATCGGTCCATGCAGCAGATCGCGGATCACATGCATTACAGCCTCCGCCACGTTTATAGGATCCGGAACGCCGGCGTGGCAAACATGTCAAACATGTCATAGCCGGGTGCTGTATAATGGTATCGTGGTTCAGTGGCGGGAGCGGCGTTATGTCGTCCCGCCTTCTCTGAATCCTCCCTGTCGGCCTCCCAGCCCATCCCTGGGGGGCTCTTATTATGTCAGAAAGCGAGGCGAGAGCGTGGCAGCTAAATACGACCAGTGGCTGACCGAAGAGGGCCTGCTGCGGATCCAGGGCTGGGCGCGCGATGGCCTCACAGAAAAGGACATATCGAAGAACATGAGGATTGGCGCCTCCACTCTCAGGGAGTGGAAGGCCAAATTCCCGACGATCGGCGCGGCGCTGAAGGAAGGGAAGGACGTCGCAGACCGTGTCGTAGAGAACGCGCTCTACAAGAGCGCCTGCGGCTACACCGTGACGATCAGGAAGCCGGTGAAGCTGAAGACCATCGAGTACGACCCAGAGACAGGGAAAAAGATCCGGGACGTCGAGAAGGTCGTCGCCGTGGAGGAGCAGATCCACTTCCCGGCTCAGGTCACCGCGCAGATCTTCTGGCTGAAGAACCGGAAGCCGGCACAGTGGCGCGACAAGACCGACGTGCAGCAGCTCCCGACGAACGGAGTCCTGGAGAGCCTGCTGGCGATGGAGAAGGGAGCGAAGACATGAGCGGTGTGGTCTGGGGAAAGAAGCAGGCCGAGCTGATCATGCGGCCCTACGACCACGCGATCGACTGGCTGGAAGGGACACCGAGATCCGGGAAGACCACCGCAGGGATCGCCCGCTTCGCGAGGCACCTGATCAGGAGCAGGGACACAAACCACCTGGTCACGGCCTACAGCGCGGAGCAGGCATACAGGCTGATCATGGACGGGGACGGCTTCGGCCTGATCCACACGTTCAGGGGGAGCTCCCGAGTGGCCCACGACGACGAGGGCGCGCACCTGCTGATCCTGATGCCCGACGGGACGATCCGGAAGGTCTACTGGAAGGGCGGCGGGAAGGCGGACAGCCATAAGAGTATCACCGGCATGTCCCTCGGATCCGTTTACTTCTGCGAGATCAACCTGCTGCACATGAACATGATCCAGGAGTGTTTGAGGAGAACTTACGCAGCGCAGGACCGCTGGCACATCGCGGACCTCAACCCTCCGCCTCCGCAGGATCCGGTGATCAAAGAGGTCCTCGAGATCCAGGACTGCACCTTTACGCACTGGACCGTCGAGGATAATCCGATCATCACAGAGAAGCGCCGGGAGGAGATCCGGATCGCCTGCAGCAAGAGCCCGTTCCTGTGGCGGCGTGACTGGCTGGGCGAGCGCGTGATCCCGCAGGGCGTGATCTACTGGATGTTTGACGTCAATAAGCACATCCTGCGGCAGATCCCGGAGAGGAACGAGCTGATCCCGGTGGAGATGTACTTCACCGGCGACGGCGGCGCCACAGACGCGACCAGCATCGGGTGCTATCTGGTATGTATGACGCCTCAGAGGAAGCACCGGCTGCTCCGGATCGGGAACTGGTACTACGACGGCGGACAGATGGCCATGAGCGACCAGGCGCGTCATATTGTGGGCGAGTTCATCCCGGCCATGCGGCAGAAAGCAGGGATGCGGGAGAGCTGCGTCATGATCGACCCTGCCTGCAAGGCGCTCCGGCTGGAGATCGACAAGCTGGGCGTGCAGACCACGAAAGCAGACAACAACGGCCACGACATCAAAGGGACCAGCAAAGGGATAAAGGTCGGGATCGAGGAACTGCAGAACAGTATCAACGACGGCCGCTTCTATCTGGTGGACGATCCGCGCTATGGCGTGGAGTCGGCCCTGATGGAGTTCGGCCTTTACTGTGTCGACGACCACGGCGAGCCGGTCGACGCTTACAACCACGCGATGGACGAGATGAGGTACGGGCACAACTACTTCGCCAAGACGTACGGCATCTGGTGAGGATCACGATATGTTTGGATTTGAGAGGTTAAAACGCATCATGCAGAGCATAGGAGCGGCGACGGGGATCGCCAAGGAATATAAAAGCATCTTCGAGCTGGGCGGCGTTCCGGCCTTCAACGAGTTCTATAACATCGGGATCCTGCCCTGGAAGTGTCTGTACCGGGGATTTTATAAGCCCTGGCATTACGTGCTGGCGCCGACTATCGCGGATCCTGACCACCACCGGAACCTCTTCTACACACAGCTGTCGAAGGCTGTCTGCTCGGAGCTGGCCGGGATGGTATGGACGGACCAGTGCGAGGTCGACGTGAGCATGGACGGCCGTGATCCGGCCTCTGAGGAACCGGATCCGCTGAACGAGTTCGTCCAGGACGTTCTGAAGAAGAACGCCTTCCAGGTGAAGATGGCCGAATCGGTCGAGCAGGCTGCAGCCCTCGGCGGCGAGGCGCTGAAGGTCTGGTACGAAGTGAAGCGTGACAGCGAGGGGAACGAGATCCCGGACAGCGGAAGGATCCGGATCGGCTACGCCATGGCGGACCAGTTCGTCCCCACAGCCTGGGACAACGCTGAAGTCACCGAGGGGATCTTCGTCTCCCGCGTGGCCAAGGGCGGCTATTATTACACGCTCCTCGAGTGGCACACCTGGGACGGCCTGACCTACATCATCCGGAACGAGCTCTACAGAGCCGAGATGAAGAAGGGCGGAGCCGGCGAGAGCCAGGACATCCTCGGGATCCGCTGGCCTCTGGCGGACCTCTACCCGTATCTGGACGAGGAGACCACGCTCAACGTGGAGCACAGCCTTTTCACGTACTTCCGGACTCCGACCGCGAACAATATCGACGACAACAGCCCGCTCGGCGTCTCGATCTACGCGAACGCCATGGAGACGCTCCACGCGCTGGACATCTGCTTCGACAGCTTTGTCCGTGAGTTCCGCCTGGGGAAGAAGAGGATCATCGTCCCTGCGAGGATGATCCGGACCGTGGTGGATCCTCACACGGGGCGGCAGGTCAGGTACTTCGACGCGACCGACGAGACCTATGAGGCCCTCAGCACGGACGACCCGGACAGCCTGAAGATCCAGGACAACAGCGTGGCGCTCCGCGTCGACGAGCACGTGGCTGCGCTGAATGCCCTGCTGAATGTCTTCTGCCTGCAGGTGGGGCTTTCTGCCGGCACGTTCTCCTTCGACGTCCACGGAGGCCTAAAGACGGCCACGGAGGTCGTCAGCGAGAACAGTAAGACATACAAGACCGTGAAGAACTTCCAGCACCAGATCACGCCGGCGGTCGAGCGCGTCGTGGATGCGATCCTGAACGTCGCGCAGCTCTACGAGGTGACCTGGAACGGGACGCCGGTTTCCTCCCTGGTGGCTGGAGGCTACGAGGTGAAGGTGACGATGGACGACGGGATCACGCAGGACCGGCAGACCAACATAAACGAGGGGATCACGCTGGTCGGCGCCGGTCTGATGTCGAAGAAGACCTTCCTCACAGATCCGAAGTATGGCCAGAACCTCACCGAGGAGGATGCCGACGCGGAGCTGCAGCGGATCGCAAGCGAGAGCAAGATCACGATGCCGGCGCTCGACATCCGGGATTTCAACGGGATCGAGTGATGAGTGTAGACATGTGTTGGGTGATGCTCTGCATCGCTGGATTTATCGGCGGATACATGATTGGGAGGGGGCTCTGACATGGCCCAGCTGACACCGAAGGACATACTGGAGATCAGCGAGCCGGTCGAGGGCATCTACCAGAGGACCGTGGACGAGCTCCTGATCAATATAGCGAAGCACTTCACCGTCAAGGGCTGGGAGCGGACCAGATACTGGGAGATCAAGAAGCTCTCGGAGATGGGCGCGCTCACAGAAGAGTCCGTTCAGATCATCGCGAAGAATACCGGGAAACTGCCGGATGAGATCCGGAAGGCTTTCCTGCAGGTCTCGGAGAAGGCCTGCCTCGACATAGATCCGCAGCTCCGGAAGGCTGCCGAGGAAGGGATCCTGCAGGATCCGGGGACAGACGTCACGACCTCGGAGCTCATGCGGGACATGATCCAGGCCTATGTGGACCAGGCTGTGGATAAACTGAATATGACGAACCAGACCATGCTGGAGAGCACCCGGCAGGTCTACCAGAACGCCGTGATCCAGGTCGTGAACGAGGAGCAGCTCCAGGAAGTGAAGCGGATCCTCGAGACGCAGTCCCTCGAGGTCACGACAGGCCAGGAGACCCGGGTCCGGGCGATCCGGAAGGCCATGGACCAGATGAGCCAGAACGGTCTGACGGGCTTCTACGACCGCGCAGGACGCCAGTGGAGCCCGGAAGCCTACAGTGCGATGGTGGTCCGGACCACGAGCCACAACGCAGCAGTGAAGGCCATCCAGACGCGGCAGAAGGAGTTCGGCGGCGGGGACATCTTCCAGGTGTCCAGCCATCCGGGCGCGAGGCCGCTCTGTTATCCCTATCAGGGGAAGTTCTTCAGCTGGAACGGCGGTCCTGGTGAATTTGTGGACGGCGCCGGACAGCGGCACCAGTACGACAACATAAACGACAGCAGCTACGGACAGGCCGCGGGGCTCTTCGGCATCAACTGCGGGCACCATCCGATCCCGATGATCCCGGGCTTCAGTTATCCGCAGGACGGGCCGGTCCAGGATGAAGCAGCGAACCGGAAGGAGTACGAGCAGAGCCAGGTCCAGAGGGCCTATGAGCGCGAGATCCGGAAGGCGAAGCGCGACCTGGAGATCGCGAAGGCAACGCATGACGACGAGCTGGTGAAGGACGCGCAGAAGCGCGTGAAGGATGAGCAGGCCCGCATGAGGGACTTCATCGCGGAGACCGGCAGAGTCCGCAGATACGACCGTGAACAGATTGGAAAAAGCTGAGGAGGGCTGAACTATGGAAGGATGTAAACACGAACTGAAGGACCTGGTCGGAAGGGCGGACGGTATCCACTGCCGCGCCTGTGGGATGATCTTCAAAAGCATACCGAAGGCCGGAGAAGCCGGAGAGGATGAAAAGGCAGCAGCTGCTCCGGTGAAGCTGAAGAAGGGAGGACGCAATGCCCGTAAATGAGGAACTGAACCGGGAGGCGATGGAGGTCGGCGATCTGATCCATGCAGCGGCGAACCTCGTCGAGAACGCGATCAAGGCCGAGAACGAGGGAAGTAAGAAAGCACTGAAGAACGCGGCGAAGGCCCTGCTGAAGGATGCGATCAGCCGCATGGATGAGAGCGTCGGGATGCAGATACTGGACGATGAGGAGGACGATTAAATGCTGAGGTGGATCATAAAGCGAGCATATGAAGGAAACAAGTTTTACGGCGAGGGCTTCTGCGACTCCAATGACGATAAGCCCACGGACGGGCCGATCACCGGATCGCTCCTGATCGAGGCCGACACCGGGATCGTGACACTTTTCAACGAGGCGACGGGAGCCTGGACTGACCAGTTCACGCTGCAGGAGGGCACCTGATGGACCATCTGAATGTTATGTTTTACATCCGGCGGGTGATCCAGCGCTGGCTGCTCAAGCGCGCCCAGGGCCAGATCACCGGACCGTCTGATAGAGTAGGCTTTGCCATTGTCGGCGAGTCCAGCGCGAGGTAATGAGTATGGCATATACGAAAAGAGAATGGGAAAACGGTGAGATCATCACCGCGGCCAAGCTGAACAACATGGAGGACGGGATCGAGGCGAACGATCAGGCAATCGGCGATCTCACCGATCTCGACACTACTGCGAAGACTGATCTGGTGGCTGCTGTTAACGAGCTGGCCGGTGATGTAGACGATCTTTCGGACGAAATGGGTGATGACGTTTCGGCGTTAAAGAGCCAATTAGGAGCGACCGGGAAGGGTGCAGTCCGTAACTTTGATGCGCTTGTTGATTATAATTACTCTGCTGATGCTGAATTTGTGGTAGGAAGCGGAACTGGTGCCGCAGGGATGGGGGTAATACGGCAAGGCTGTTTCGTCACATTGAATACAAATGCGGCAACCGGGGGCGTAAGAATAAAACTGAGCGGTGAAGTAGTGCGTGTAGCCGCATCTGGATCGTCTGCAAATGCCGCAGTTGATGCGTGGACAGGGATAACCTTAATTCCGCATCATCGCTACCGGGCATCTGCATTGTTTTTATCGGGGACTGCCACTGGAGATACGAAAGCCGCACTTGTTATTTATGAAGAAGGGTCACATGCTTCCATTGGTACAAAGTTGGATGCGTCTGACGCAAACAACTACTACAGAGAGTTTATCTATAACTCTACGCCGATAAATGTAGTGCTGACTGCACCATCCGGGTCAACATATACCAATGCCACATTCCTTGTAGTTATTGAGGATTTGACGGAAACTTTTTCCAAAAAGTATGAGGGCTTCAAGGATTCTGCAAGGGCATTAAGTGGTTCGATAGATTATCTGTATAGTGATGGCTATAGCCTTATGCCGGGAACAAGTCTGGCAACTGACATAGATATAGACCAAAGCGGTGAAGTTGTCAGAATGAGCGGAACAAATAATGCGGGTTCGCTCATGAAGATTAAAATCACGAATGGTCTTGCACGAACCATTCAAAACAATGTCGTAAGTGGATGGACTGGTGTAGATTTAGAAGTCGGGCATACCTATAAAATCGTAAGCACGCTCATTGACGGTGCGATTACATATACAGATCCCAATCAGGTAAGTGGCATTCCAGTGTCCGCATATAGAAATGGTGAATCAAGCACAGTGGGAAGCGCATCTGGTAATGAACGTGGGCAATACATAAGGACTTTCACCGCAGATGTAACCAACTACACACTGGTTGTTACAATTCCTGTCGGTGCGACATTAGACAGTGCCGTGTTTGCTATCGTACTGACTGACATAACGGAAATCCATACTGACGCAGATGATTTCCGTGAGGTTGCAGATGTCACAAGGCTTTACACAAAAGGTAATGAGGACAGAGATGTTGGACAGAGTCTGGTAGTGGTGGATGGGAAGTTGTATATTTACAACTCATACCCGGAAAGCAGTCCATCTATAAAGGTAGTAAACCTTACTGATGGCACAGAACAAACGGTTTCTCTTAATCTTGGACATGGCAACGGCATGACATACCGTGATGGATATATTTATGCTTGCGGCATGGGATCATCTGGCATCATTTACAAGGTCGATATATCCACATTGACTATAGCAGATCAGTATGTGTTTTCGATTGACGGTACACCAGTAGTTACATACGGCATAGGCTATAACCATGAGACAGACCAGTTTATTCTGGAATGTTCAGATAAATATGCGGTTTGTGACACATCGTTTGTGTTAGATCATATTATAACCCGGAGCATCACGCCGAGCGGTACAAAACAGGGACTTGGATGTGATGAAAATTACATCTTTGAAATCCGTAGTGATCCAAATTTCATTTATGTGTTTAAGTATGATGGCACATTTGTATGCAAGGTCGGTGTGGAATCTACAGATGAAATGGAGAATCTGTTTTATGACGGTGAAGGTGGATATTATTTAATCACCAATGTTCCGTATCTTGGATACTATGTGGATGCCATTCAACTTTATAATGCTATGTCCATGAACAGTTTGAAAGCATTTTCAAGACTTTTCGGAAAGATCCCTTATTAAAGGATAAACTCACACATAAAGGGCGCTTTAAGTCAGAAACAATTTGTAATTAAAGGAGCGGGAAACCGCTCCTTTTAAATTTCGCCGGAGGGCGTTAAGCTCAAAAATTTCGCCGCCATCGAGGCGTTAAACAGGAGGATGTAAAAGATGGCATTTTCAAGAAAATTTTTGCTGGACAACGGAGTCCCGGAAGACAAGATCGACGTGATCCTGGCAGAGCGTAACCGGACACTGAAGGACTACGTCCCTCAGAGTGACGTGCAGGGCATGATCGAAGCAGCGGTAACTGCCGCAAAGAGTGAGATCCCTGAGCCTGTGGACGTCAAAACTACGGCTGAGTATCTCGCGATCGCCGGAGAGAACGCGAAGCTGAAAGCCTTCCAGGGTGACGACTTCTCCGGAGTGAAAGCTCCGTATAAGGACATTGTCTGGGAAAAACTGGATCATGCCGAGAAACACAAACCGTACACCGAACAGCTGGAGGAGCTGAAAGGCTCCATGCCGGATCTGTTCATCGTGAAGGAGGAACCGCAGCCTCCGAAGCCCAGCTTCGGGGCGCAGCCGCAGGGATCCGTCCCGTCCGGTCACGCCAGTCCCTCATTCATGGACAGTTGGGGCTTTGTCCCCGGAAAGGGTAAATAATGCCGAACCTTAACTATGCGGCCCAGTATGGCCGCGAACTCGCAAACGCGTATCCTTATCTCTCTTACTACAACGACCTGTGGAACCAGGGCGAGGGCCAGCGCTTCCGTCCGCTCCGTGGTAAGACTGTCTACATCCCGAGCATGTCCACCACCGGCGCGAAGGCCGTGAACCGTGACAGGATCGACGGCGTCTTCACCCGGAACTTCGACGTGAACTGGGAAGCTCACGACCTGCAGATGGACCGCGACTGGGATACTCTGGTCGATCCGATGGACATCGACGAGACCAACGAGGTCGCGACGATCGCCAACGTGACCAGGACGTTCAACCAGTTTCAGAAAGTGCCCGAGCAGGATGCGTACATGTCCTCCAAGCTGGCCGGCTTCGCTGCGGCCTTCGGCGGCGTGTCCACCGAGTCCCTCAGCTCTTCCACCATCCTGGACGAGTGGGACAAGGCGATCGCCTACATGACCAATCAGCGCGTAAACCGCGACCGCGTGCGCTGCAAGATGACTTCTGCGGCCTACAAGCTGCTGAAGCAGGCCGTCGGTCTCACCAGATGGATCGACGTCACCAACGGGATCCAGGCAGTGGACCGCAATATCGCACGGCTGGATGGCGTGATCATCGAGGAAATGCCCTCCGACATGCTCAAGACTGCCTACGACTTCACGGTCGGCTGGCTGGTCAGCGGCAGCGCGAAGCAGATCGACTTTGTTCTGTACGATCCGATGGCCATCGCGGCGCCGGTGATCTACGACACCAGCATGATGTCCGCACCGACTGCACAGTCCAAGGGTAAGTATCTCTACTACGAGAGATATTACTATGACGTCTTCATCCTGGCCCAGAGACAGGCCGGCGTCTACGCTCACCTGAGCGCGGCTCCGTCCCTCGGCACCCTGACTGTGACGTCCGCTGCTAATGCTGCTGCTGACGCGGCCTCCGGCGATTCCATCATCACGGTCACCGGCCCCGGCATCTGGACCGGCGGAGATATGCAGGAAGGCCTGAAGCTGGTCTACTGTGCGGATGAGACCGCAGCTGTCGAGTGCACCTACGGAGCAGTCCCGCCGATCGCCAAGACCTGGCACGATCTGCCGAGCAATCCGGCTCTCATTGCAAGCCTGACCGGCTCCAAGGTGATCACTGTGGCCGAGGTCAACGTGAACACCGGTGCCGTCGTTGCTTCCGGCTACGCCACCCAGGTCGTGACGGCCTCCTGATGAAGGAGGTGGACCGGTGGGCCTCGTAACATATGCGTACTACACGCAGACGTACATGGGCGAGCCGGTCCAGCAGACCGACTTCCCCAGGTATGACGCAAGGGCCGAGGATCTGATCCTCGGCCTGATCAATAAGTCCGCCGCGGACATCCTCGCGATCACGTCCCAGAACGTCCAGGAAGCCGTGAAGAAGGCGATCTGCTGCCAGATCGAGTACTTCTTCGAGTACGGCCTGAATGTAGCTGTGGCCGGCCGTGAGGGCGGCGGAGGCTTCACCGTTGGGAAGGTGTCAGTGAACAACGGAAGCAGCTCCGCGGCTGCTTCCGGGTCCCGGTCCATGATCGCCCCGGGTGTCTATGTCTACCTGGAGCGGACAGGGCTGCTCTATCCCGGTGTCCCAACTGTCGGGACGCCCCCGCAGGTCTGGGGGTGGTGGATGTGAGCCTCGCACCGATCCCGGCAAGGATGCTGCACGACACTGTAGTCTTCAGTGTCCCGACGGGCATGGACCGATACCAGAACAAGACCTACGACACATACACGGTGAACCACGTCCACCTGCAGAGCGGGTCCGCGGTCTCGAAGGGCCCGGACAACACGGAGGTGCTTCTCCGCGGGATCCTCTTCGTGGACGCCAGACGCTCGACTCCGGTGCTCGACCTCTACGCCTTGCAGAAGCAGGCGCTGGAGGCCGGCGACACCATGCGGGCAGTCGTAACGGACGCCAGCGGGACTGAGATCGGGGACTATGCAGTCCTCGTGGTCGACGACCTGCCGGACGTCCCGGCGACCAGGAGGCACCACTGGGAGCTTGGCCTCGTCTGAGGGAGGTGATCCTAAAATGGCTGTCATTGTTAAGACGGATAAAGCCAAGTGGACCCAGGTGATGGACCACGCGCTGGGCGTGGCCGCTTACGCACTCGCAGAACAGATCCTGCAGGATAGTGAGAAGTTTGTCCCGTTCTCGGGAGGATCCTCGCAGTCCGCGGGCGGTCTCAGGGAGTCCGGGAAGGTAGTGGAAGGAGAGGCGACCGGGGAGTTCTATATCGTCTACGACAGCGTCTACGCGCTGTATCAGTGGTTCGGTGTACGAGCTGACGGATCTCATCCGGTCCACCACTACACCACGCCCGGGACCGGGAAGCAGTGGGTCGAGACAGCGAAGGCGGCCTTCGGGGCGCGCTGGCAGGAGATAGCGCAGAAACGGTTTTCGGAGGGACTTAAATGAGTTTTATCGGCGACCTGATGGAGAAGATCGCGACGGCGGCCGAGACAACGAGCCCATACGCGAACATCGTCTTCGGCTCGGATCCGCCGCTGAACGGGATCTGCATGATCCAGAACGGCGGATACATGCCGGAGCAGCATCTGGACCGGAACGCGCTCTTCTCGCTCCCGGTCCTTCTCAACGGTAAGCATACGAACCAACAGACCGTGCTGGACGCCATCACGGCGATCCATGAAGCTCTCACAAAGAAGACAAACTACAACGACGTCAGCACCGACGCGGTCCAGGTCGTGGACATCACCACGACTGCGGCGCCGTCCGTCATCGGACGCGAGCAGAATAACCAGTGGATCGTGGGCTCGAGTATCGGCGTCTATTTTTACTGGAGGTAAAAGCCTATGCCTACGGCAGCAGATATCAAGAATTATGTGAAGCCGGAAGTGGCGCCGCTGTACTCCTACAGCGCCGAAATTGACACCACGCCGAGCTCTACCACACCCACGTGGAAGGCGATCTGTGCTGGTTTCGACAACATCGCGGAGGCGCTGAACGAGACCGTGCAGCAGTACTTCTTCCTGTGCGGGAACGGCTTCGCTGCGAACTATGTGACGGGGATCGCGCCCACGATCACTCTGTCCGGCCGTCGTGTCTACGGAGATGACGCGCAGGACTACATCTTCGGCAAGAAGTACGACCTCATGGCAGCGCGTGACACGCACTTCCGCCTGAGCCGCACGGATGCGGCGGGAAACACGACCGCGGTGATCTCCGCGAACGTGACCCTGTGCAACATGACCGACGTCTCCGGCGCGTCCAACGACGCGAGCGCCTGCTCCGTCGAGGTCCGCTTCAACGGAGCCCCGTATCAGGGCGACGCCTGGGCCGAGGCCGTCAGTGTGACGCAGACACTGACTGCCTGCACGTCCAGCTTCACCGCGGCGACGACCAACAAGGGCGAGCCCTTCGTAGCGTTCCTGACGCCCGACCAGAACAAGACCCTCAGCACTCCGACCGTGACTATGGGCGGCGTATCTGTCGCTGACGCATGGAACGATGACCAGGGCGCGATCACCATCGCAAACGTGACCGGCGCGATCGCCATCACGGCAACTGCATCTTAAGCACTCAGGCCCGGGACGTGTCACAGCGTCCCGGACTTTTTCATGACAGGAGGATGAACCACATGGCGTACCAGATCAACAGAAAAGCACACGTAGTAGATGAGATCCATCTGGAGGACAACGGGAAAGAACTGACCGTGAAGGTCGACCTGCAGGTCGAGCGGATCCTGCGCGAGTATAATGCCGCGTGGACCGCGATCGGTAAGGCCCAGCAGAAGATCCAGGACATGAAGACTGTCCAGGGTGGCGAGGAGGAGGCTGTGGTCGCCCTGGGCGAGTCCATCATGGCGCTGTTCAGCCTTCTCTTCGGTGAAGGCCAGACAAAGGCGATCATGGACTTCTATGACGGGGCGTACCTGGAGATGCTCGCGGACTTCGTGCCGTACATCTCCGAGACGATCGTCCCGAAGGTACGGGCCGCGCAGGTCGCGCTGGCGGATAAGTACAGCAGGTGGAAGCGCTGAGGCCATACGAGGCGCTGCCGGAGGAGCTGGAGTATGACGGGATCGTCTACCGGCTCGACCTGTCTTATGCTGCCTTCTTTGCGGCTGTGGACGCGCTGCAGGACGAGCAGCTGGCACCCGCGCTGCGGCTGGAGACCGCCCTGGGCGTACTGGTCGAGGATCCGGAGCCTCCGCTTTCCTCGGGGCTTCTGGAGGCCATCCTGGCGCTCATACGGGACGACCGGCCGAAGCCGCCCGGACCTGTGACGATGGACATCACGCAGGACTGGGGCTACATCTGCGCGGCGTTCCAGCAGGCCTACGGCATCGACCTCTACAAGGATAAGTCTATCCACATCCTGCGCTTCCTGGCGCTTCTCCGGGCGATCCCGAAGAACACCAAGCTGGCGGAGATCATCGGAATACGTGCTGCTGAAATACCGGCACCGAACAAGCACAACCAGAAACAGATCGCAGAGCTGACGAGGCTGAAGGCGCTGTATGCGCTGAAGAGCTCCGGAGGTCTGCAGGAAGGCTGGGCGAAGCTGTTCAGGATGCTGGAAGCGAGGGCAAAAAATGGTTGATGTCGGCAGCGTGAAATACAAAGTCGAGCTCGATAACTCGGGCCTCGACAAAGACACACAAACTACAGAAAAGACTATAACCTCGAAGCTCGACGCCATCAGCGGGAAGATCTCCAAGTCCTTCGGCTACCAGGTCCTGAAAGACATCGGCGGAGCCTTCCTCGACCTCGGAAAGCAGGCGGTCCAGGGCTTCGCTGAGATGTCGAAGGCGGCCATGGAGTCCACGGCGGCCCTCGAGCAGAATATGGGCGGCGTAGAGACCCTGTTCAAGGGCTCCGCCGACACAGTGATCGCGAACGCGAAGCGGGCCTACACGACCGCCGGCATGTCCGCAAATCAGTACATGGAGACGGTGACGTCCTTCTCCGCTTCCCTGCTTCAGTCCCTGGGAGGGGATACTGAGAAAGCGGCAGCGGTAGCGGACCAGGCGATCATCGACATGTCGGATAATGCCAACAAGATGGGCACCGACATCGCGAGCATACAGGCCGCTTACCAGGGCTTCGCGAAGCAGAACTACACGATGCTCGACAACTTGAAGCTCGGGTACGGCGGAACGAAGACAGAGATGGAGCGTCTCCTCGCGGACGCGTCGAAGCTCTCCGGCGTCAAGTATGACATAAGCAACCTTAACGACGTCTACGAGGCGATCCACGTCATCCAGGGAGAGCTCGGGATCACCGGGACCACCGCGCTGGAAGCCGGCGAGACCATCGAAGGAAGCATGAACGCGGCAAAGGCCGCTTATGATAACTTCCTGAACGGATCCATCTCCGGCGAGGAATTCGCTGAGACGCTGGCCGTCGCGGCCGAAAATGTCGCGTCGAACCTTGCGGTGATCATCCAGAACTTCGCGGACCAGCTGCCCGGGATCGTCGAGGTTGTGTCCGAGAAGCTGCCGGGGATGCTGGCGACCCTCGGGCCTCCGATCCTGGACGCCCTGAAGGCGATCGCGAAGAGCGCCCTTACGGTAGGCCAGGACCTGGCTGCCTCGATCGCTGACGGCGTCAAGACGAACGCCCCGGAGGTCCTCAACAAGGCGGGCGAGGTCGTGAACGGTTTCCTGGACAAGGTGACGACCGCCTATCCGGAAGTCGTGGCCAAGGGCTACGACATGACGGCAAAGCTGGCGGACGGCGTCCTGCAGAACGCCCCGACGGCCATCACGGCGACCGGGAACACGCTCAACATGATGCTGGACAACCTGCTCACAGGCCTCCCGCAGATGATGGAGAGCGGCGCGAACCTGATCCAGCACCTGGCGCAGGGCCTCGTGGAGAACGGGCCCGAGGTGCTGACGGCAATCGGCGAGGTACTGCTCCAGCTCCTCACGACCATCGCGGAGCACCTGCCGGAGATCCTGGAAAAAGGTATCGAGCTCATCGGGCAGCTGGCGGCCGGGCTGATCAATGGGATCCCGGACGCGCTGGCCGGCATGGGGCAGGTCCTGGAGAACCTCAAGGAGGCCGTGACGTCTGTCGACTGGGGCGCCCTTGGTAAAGCGATCATCGACGGCATTATCGCGGGCCTGAAGAACGCAGGCGCCGCGCTGTTCGGGGCTCTGAAAGGCCTCGCCGGTGAAGCCCTCAGCGCCGCAAAGGGCGAGCTTAAGATCAACTCCCCTTCAAAGGTGTTCGAGGACGAAGTCGGCGCCGCGATCCCCGAGGGCATGGCCCTCGGCGTCACTGAGAACGCGGACATGGTGACGGACGCGGTCCGGAGCCTGTCCGGAGATCTTACGACAGACATAAACCTCCCGGATGTGAGCGGGATCGGCCAGGACATCGGCGCCTCGATCAGCGCGTCCACGTCCCAGGAGATCACCGTCCCGCTGTACCTCGACGGCCGGGAGATCGCCAGGGCTACAGCCTGGCACATGAACGAACAGCTGGCCTGGGAGGCGAGATAAATGAAAGAGAACCTTTTGACAGCGCTAAATCCTTATACGCTCTTCATCGACGGCGTGAACGTGGCCGACTTCGGCGCGCTCGTGGAATCCTACACGGTGGGCGGCGCAGAGGTGAAGAGCTCGGTCTTCCAGGGAAGGAACCGGACCACGATCCGGCAGCTGGCCTTCACGATTGGGCGCCGGAGCATCAAGATCGTGCTTTTCTTCGCCGCGAAGACGCAGCGGGCGCTCGCGGAGCAGAAGAGCCAGGTCGACGCGCTGCTCCTGGGCGTCCCGGACCTGCACCTGCCGGACGGCTTTTATTATTTCTCCGTCCTGAAGAGTGCGGGAGACCTTGAGATCCTCGGGGTCGAAGGGAACAAGGTGATCGGGCACGCCACATACAAGCTGGAGGGCGTCCGCCACGACGCCCTGCAGACCGTAGTCAGTAACACTGTCGCAGCACGCGGCACCATGCCGCGGATGGACGCGATCTTCTCCTGCGTGACTACTGCGGCCCGGGAGACGCTGCAGGTCGGTCCTGTGACCTTCAGGAACGTCCCCAGCGGCGCGGCTGTGATCGCGGACGGGATCGACGGGATCCTCACCGTGAACGACGCCGTGGCGGCCGGCGCGGTCTTTACGCGCCTGCCCTTCCTGGTCCCCGGGCAGCAGACGATCGAGTGCCCGGAGCTCCTGACGGTCCAGTATTATCCCTGCTGGATGTGATGTAAGGAGGGCGAAATGCTGCAATTACTGACCGGCAGCGGGGCGATCCTCCGCTGCGACGATTACTACATCAGGGAGAAGATCGACGGCCTGGACGAGGTGATCTTCACGATCGACGTCTGGGATCCTGTCTATCCGGAGCTCGTCGAGGAGGCAAAACTCCGGGACAGGGATAAGCAGACCTACGTGATCAAGCAGATCGACCAGGGCGTGAGCACGGCCAAGATCATCGGCTTTCTGGACCTGGACGACTGGAAGAGCCAGATGCTGATCGGCTACAACAACGGGACCGTGGCGGTCGGCCGCACCATTGCGGGGGTCCTTCCGGACGGGTGGACGCTCACGGACCTCTCCGGGAGCACGATCCGCCGGCAGGTGAACG